>Ga0316215_1000058_pt1 | contig 18406 bp, 7 predicted proteins | sample NRE5metagenome_FD_207796 | JGI IMG/M metagenome (GOLD analysis project Ga0316215, IMG submission 207796) | Spruce roots microbial communities from Maridalen valley, Oslo, Norway - NRE5 | ecosystem: Host-associated > Plants > Roots > Unclassified | place: Norway: Oslo | collected 2017-09-15
TCCACTCTGTAAGGTATTGCTAAATTAGTGTGATTGTTTGTGTGGCCGTTGAATCTGGCCGAGTTTTTGGGGCATGGACCTTTGTGTTATGAGATGTGGTGGAGTTACCCGCAATCTATGTCAACGAGGAGAGGATTCATTCAGATGATATCCAACAAACAGCAGTGATTCCGGGTGGAATGTCACACTGGAAGAAGCAATTTCAATATATATTCCCCATATACTTTTTTTGCTAAACATAGAATTCCCGCTGTAGCGCCCAGGTCTGATTGAACGGCCGGGGACCTTATAATATGCTTTCGAAGGCTCGCCAACCCCAACGCCCTCGCTGAGTATTGCTACTCAAAGGATGTACGAGTTTGATGCTCCTCTTCGGAGAGCAGGCACCATGGCCCCTTCACCCAACAATAGCGGCATTGGCTTTTTGTCCAGCTGACGGGTTTTCTATTGCCTCTGGATATATATAGAGTGGCAGATCCTCGTCAAGTAAAGCAATCCAATAAACCTCCTTTTTACTTTCCTACCCTCAAAAGGTCAAGCGAGATAATACTCCATTTCCTTTCCTCTCCCACAGGTCTGGCTCATTTCGTTTGAGGGGAAACAAAAAAATTTGGGAGTAAGATTGACCCCAAGGAGAATCCCTTTATCTGTCTTCACAGGGATTGGATTTACTAAAGTGTGTGAATGAAAAAGAGTGGTAGAAGAGAGCACTTTTATTTGTGTATAAAGATGGATACCAAATCCTATCTGGCTTTTCACTTTTGTTCAAAGGATTACAAAAGGGTTAGGTTTATCTTACTCTTGAGTGCTCATGATCGGAGGAGGAGCCTTGTTTGATTGATTTATTTCAACGGGATTGAAACGAGATTTATTGATTGATCGAACAGGGAGAGGTAAGATAGCTTGTAGGAGGATCGAGTTCAAACATGATCTCTCTTAATCAATTTGAGATCAACCGGGCTGAATAGGGGGATTATTTAAAATGGAGGTAGGTTTAGCGGAGGTCTTTAGCACTAAGTTTGAGGAACCTTTGTAGAATAGCGAGTCTTGCTTTCCAATCATCCCGGTCTAATCTAAACGGTCTTGAGAGAGATCTTTCCCTGAGAATATAACAAGGTCTAATTGATGAGAGGGAGGTATCCCGGTCTTGAGTGCTCATGATCGGGCTATAATAAAGTGCTCATTCTCTGCTTAACCCATTTTGAAGAAGTTGCTAACAACTAATATCAAAGATAGTCTTAAGAGAGAGGTTGAGCATGCTCAATTCGGAAAAGCACAAAGAGGTCCCGAATACACCTAGTGAGAGGAGGAGGATATAGTGCTGCTTGAGTATTCGAATAGGAGGTATCATCTGATTCATGATCATCATCTGACTCATCATCATCATTATAATCGAGATCCTATTCTACTGCTCATCACACACATCCTCCTTAGGGCTTGAGTACTCGAATATTATAGGTTTAACATGCTTATAAAAGCTTTCATATTCTTCAAGATCTTTCACATTGAAGTGATCCTACTCATAACACACATCTTGATCTCTCTTACCCCCTCTTTTTTTAAACTATGAAAAGGCGCAAGTTTCAATCAAGGTTGTGGAAAGATATATATAAGCCAGTCCAGTATAGAAAATAAATAGAGAAACTCTGTGTTCGGGAGGTAGGTCTTTAAGATGAAAATTGCTTGCTATAACTAACATGATAGAACACACATATACTGATATCAACGGGTTGTGTAAAGGTTGTTGAAAGAGAGGTTGAGTGCTCATTGCTTAATCAAGAGATCAACCGTAGACCCACCCGGGTTGGAGGTAGGTCTTGAGCACCAGTTCGATCAAACACAACCCATAGGAACTAGGTTTCATTAGGTCTTTCACACCAACTACTACTACTCTGAATCTGATCTTGTTAGTTAGAGAGTGCTCATGTGTTCTTGAGCACTCAATCTCTCTTCATTGATTAGAAAATGGATTTCAATTCGAAATAAAATGGATGGTTTTAGGTTTTTCAAAATCTGAATATATATGGATGGTTAGAGCAAGACACTATCCCGGTCTTATGATTCCCGGTTTGTTCTTGTGATCTTGCTCTTCAACACCGCAAAATGGGGGTTTTCTTATTGCTTGCTCTACAAAATCGATGGTTCTTGATTGATAGTTTTGTGTCGAATGAAAACGAACTGCTCTGGATTCCACTTAGTGTGTATCTTATGGGCCAGCCCAGTTGCCACCACTTCAAGATCAATTTTTAGGATATAAGTCCAAGTCAAGAAACACCAATGCTCTCAAGGGAAATGGGGGGGGTAAATAATCTATTTGCTCTAATATTAGGAGGTTATGGGAGGATTACCTCTTGATCCTTTAATAACTCATATTATATCTTGAGTGCTCACTCATTTCCTCTCTAGGTTATTAATATACTACTAAGTGGGTGTTCAAGACCTCACCCTGTCCCTCCCAAACCGAGTCAAACCCTGAAGGAAAGCTCTGGAGGTGAGACCAGTGATTCTCAAACCTATCCTATCAGTGGTTGGGGCATTGATAATGAAGGGAAGGAGTGTTCGATGATCACGAGCAAAAAGATCATGAGCACTCGAAAACGATGATCATTAAAACGTTGAAGCTTGCTCTAGATCTCTCTGCTTGCTCGAGTGATCTTTGATCATGATCATAGGCTTTGAAACGAGTGTTCAAAGGTCTCCGTCCGGTCGTGCTCAGGGGGGTTTAATAACCGGAGTAGTCATTCATTAGAGATCTCTTGAGTGCTCATTTGATTACACCTTTGATTAGGAAAGAACCCCGGAGACCTTCTTTATTTTTCCTTACCAAAGTCCACCCACCCAGGCTTCCACTCCTGTTCTTACCCTCCCAACCGGTTATAATGTATATTATGAAAGAAGCGGGACCGATCTATCGGGGTTAGTCCTGAGCTCCCGGTTCTAACCTCATTGCCCAACCCGATGGGATGCTCGCTCCCGGACCTAAGGACCCTATAAATGTTCCCAATAGCAGCCAAAGGACCGACCGCCCTTACCGAAGCTACTTATACTTAATAATTGTTCAAGACTGCGAAGGCACCCTTACCTTCAAGATCTCTGGACCGGGTTCAAAGCAAATAGCTCAGGTAAGGACCAAAGCTATGAACACGCTGATCTGAACTGGAACTTTTTTATCGCGCGCGCCACGGGGTAAAGCCTTTGGCTCATATACACTGTGCTTGCTCATTGGTACAACTCATTCCTCTCACTACCATAGAGCAGGTGCTGTGATCGAAGCTCGACCTTAGATCAACTTAGATCTTAGATTGTGCAATCAGAAGGGAAGTTGAATCAGAGCAGACCTTCTTCCTAAATGTGTTCAATCATGTTAGAGCAAGCAGAAAGATACCTCCCGAGCTCGATCGATGGGTCGATCAGACCTTCCAGCAGGTTCGATGATCATTAGTACTCACTCGAATCAGTGCTCAAGTCTAGAGAAGGATGATCTTCATGATTAGAAGAGAGCACTACTAAGTGTGATTATTGATCTCTTGAACTGATACAAATCGAAACAACATGATTGATTTAGAGATTGATTTCTCATTTAAAGTAAAGAAGGAAGATGTTCAGTTTAGGTGTGATCTATCTCTTGATCGAGTGCTCATGATCTTCAGTGTATGAGGACCTTCCTAAATGCTCAAGACCTTGTTCCTCCCTTAGGTTTATTATACTGTAAAGCTCTTGAGCAAGCACAAATCGAACAGGATACTGGTGCTTTATTTCTGAGCAACCTCTTTATCATATCTTTTTGAGCATGATCTCTCTTGATTAAGCAATGGATCGAACACAGAAGGTTGGAAAGAATAAAGATGAAATGTGTTTTTTATTGCTCAACCTTCTTTTTTCAGTTGTTGAATCGGCTTAGCTTGTCAACCCACATCCTTTATCAAGAAGATAAATAAAAATATGTATTAATTATATCCTCCCAGAAAATATAGGAGGTGGTATACTCGATGATTTCTCTGGTCTGAGATAGCTCAAGGCGTTTGGGTTATCAAGAGCACCTTTTAACTTATCTCTAAAAAAACCAACTGCTCTAGTATCCTAACGGAGATATACACTCGATCAATCTTCAGAGTATGTTAACTTGATCGATCACTCGATGGATGATGTGAATGAAAAAAAACTAGCTCTTTAGCTCTCGATGTGCTTGCTCAAGCTCGATCTTACCCCTGTGCTTGCTCAAGAGACCAACCGAAGATTATCAGGGGATTCAAACACAAAATGATCATATAAGAACCTTTAGATTAATCCAGCCAGATATCTTTGATTTCGTTCGATCAAAGCTATCATGAGCACTAGCTCAAGAACACATTTGAATGAAATCAAAATTATTGCTTCCTTCCTCCATTTTGAAGTTCAAAGCTTTTCAATGTCTCTCGTTTTGAAGCTGGTGTTAACGTAGGGAGGGAATACCGAAGAAGAGGTACTAACCTTGAATCCTCCCTTTTGATGAATAGGGTACGTAAGAAGAATAAGGAGAGTTGTGAGAACCAAATTCACTCTGTTCTGGCCTTTATAACCTTCATTTATGAACATCTAGAGGGGACGTATCCGTCCTTCCCCCCATGCTAGCTCAGGAAAGCTATAAAGGTCTTTATTTAGCACTGGTCGGTTCTTGTCATAAGAAGAGATCTTCTATCAGCTTGCTCAAGAGATTGAGAGAGATCAAATTGGAACTCAACTGAGCACTATATTACTCTACCTGATAAGAAAACCCAGAGAACACACATATACATTTGGGTTGGAGAAGGTGTAAAGGGGTTAGAGGAATCGAGAGATCATTTGAGATCGGAGGAGGGTCTTGAGATCAAATTCATTAGAGCAATAAATCACCTGCTCTATAGTTAGAGGGAATAAAGGTCTAATAGAGAGTGAACAGATTTGGTGGTGGTGCCCCCCAAACCCAAGGAAATACGATTAGTGGATGGTCAGTATATGTGTGTTGAGGTCTAACTGATTATTAGATCTCTCGAAGCTGCCTTCACATAATAGACTTTCTAATCGAGTGCTCATAGAACATATCATGAGCCTTCTGCCCCATCTCAAGACCTCTCTCAAATTGGCTGACCTATGAATCAATCAACAAGTTCTTCCTTTTGAATCGAAGAAAAAGGGATCTTGAGTCATCACACTATGGGCGGGCGGAAAGGGTTTCGATCTTCATAAAAAGCTCAGTTGATTTATAAAATAAAAGAGTGCTAAGAGATTGAGTGCTCACTCAAGAGATTGCTAGATGGCTCGAGTTCATGATCTCTCGTGCTCAAGAGATTATAGTTATTGATCAGAGCTTGAGAGTGCTCATGTGATCTTGTGAGAGAGATTGCTCGATCATTCACTATGCTCAAGAGTGCTTTTAGAGATCAAGAGAACTTGAGCAAGATATCAGATCTAATCTTCATAGTTAGAGCACATATACATTATATATATATATACTTTGTTTAATTGCTTGGTCCGAGCAAGAACTACTTTGAGAGAGGGTTTAATTGAGTTCACCAGCCAGTTAGAGGGATTGAATGAAGACCTCAACAACTCTGAAAGAGCATTGATAGAGATATCAAGAACTCAAGGCTGCTAGCTCAATGGAGGATATATGAACAACCACAAGAATAAATGAAAAAGGAATAGATCTTTTTTCTTTCTTTCAATCAATAGTGCTTTTCAATTTGCTCTCCTCAGGGCTGACCTCTTCGCAAATCATACTTCTTCGATTTGCTCTGGCTGACCTCTCTTTTTAAAATGTGTTCTCTCAAGAGCCCAAAAACGGGGGAACACAGTGAAAAATACCTGATCTTAATGGTGTTCAAAAGCCGTTTCGAGCATACCCTTAAACCGATATTCATAGGGATCTGGTTTTTCATTCATCTTTCCGATGAAAGGTCTTGATCATCGAAGGGTGGGAGTTTATATCTCTCTCCTCTTTAGGTACACATAATACGAGGAAATAAAATAAAAGTAGTATACGTTTGTATATATGTAGATCCGCAAAGACCCTCTATGCTTCCCTCTAACCCTTTATCATTCCTCAGCCCTACGACGTCCTCTAACTATTAGAGCAGTAAAGATCATGAGCACTGCAAGACTGAAAACTCTCTATATTAATAAAAAAAGTACTCCATCTGACAATTGAGAACCTCTAACCTTTGTGTATTATACGCAGTCAACAAGTTAGTCGAAATGGGGTTGATGCCTTGCTTTTCCGGGTGATTCATTGCTCTAATGTTTGCGAACTACCTCCGGTTTGATTTCGTATTCATCCCCACTCCCATCCAATCTAAGATCTCTTGAGCTTGAGATGATTCAACCTCTTGAGCAAGCTGATAGAAGATCAACCTCTGTTTGACCTCTTTATTAAGTGATCACTACTCGGTGTGTTCTCTATTTTAAAGAGCTTACCCCTGTTCTTAAACCAAAGCTCTAACAAGACCCTCCTACTACTTGTTTGTTGACCCACCACCCCGGTACACGACTTACTCAGGTTTTACGAGGGGAATTACTCAAGTTCTTCCCATCTTTTTATTTCACCAAGTGGGGACAACACCGTAGGTGCCAGCCCACGTTCCTCTTGAATTCCTCTTTCCTCTACCGAAACACGACCTGCCGGACTTCGATCGGTTTCCTCGTCCTCCACAGATGAGCTCATAATAAATGACTTTCATGTGGGGACAGCTCCGCAGGAGACTCATGACCTCATGTGCAGACAACCTTAAGAGGGGAGGGTAAGACCGAGACAATACCTCCGGACTCTTCTTGGGTTGTTCCTCTTTTTCATTAACAAGTGGGGACTGCTCCGCAGGATACTAATCGGGCTTCGCAGAAGATCCCGAAGGGGAGGTTGTTCCTTATTCCTATCATTGAGTTCAACAAGTGGGCAACCCCCGGAGGGCCGCCCCGCAGGGCCTCATCCCAATCAATATCTCCCTATCCCTATCCCCAGTTAAAGGAAAAATCCAATCTATTCTCAGCCAGGCGGAAGTAGCCAGTGGAAGTACTATCCGTGGAAGTAGTCGTTCAGTGGAAATACTACCTGTGGAAGTAGTAGCCCAGTGGAAGGAGTAAAGGGAAGGAAGACTCATCCCATCCAAGCCTTATCCAATATAGGAGATAGCCAGTGGGGAATATCCGGGTTAGGTGGTTACACATCTAGGAGTACTTATCTTATTATACGTAATTCATTTTTTTTTCCAGTATTGATCAATATATCCAATGTGTATATTTGGTTTTAGAGTCTTTTAGTACTGATGTTAGGGGAGTTTTTGACTGATTTCCGCCAAATGACTGAAACTCGTCTTTTTCCGGATTTATTACTGATTTCGATTAAGACCAGTCCACTCAAAATATCCACTAGTGGGTTCCGTTTTTCGATAGGTTGGGGTTGGTGGAAGGGGACTCGTACCCGCCCTTCCTAATTTCCATATCCCACTCGTCGTTCCATTTATGGTGGAGGTGGGTTTACCTGCCCTTCCCAGTCTAAAAGAAATATCCAACTAGTAATGTCTGGTGGAGGTGGGTTACGAAATGACCTGCCCTTATCAGTAGAATTCAAATATCCCACTAGTCATGTGGTTAGCCCTCATTTGTCTACATGTGGTTAGCCTTCTTCTGAGGTAGGTGAAAGGAATAGAGGCAAGTGGAATATAGGCAAGTGGAATCACCTCCCCTTTCCAGTCCAATAAATAAATCTATTCCCAGTCCCAGTCGAATCAATCTATCCCGTGATCCCAAGCCTTTTCCCAAGCCTTTTCCCAAGCCTTATCAAAGGAGTGAATTCCTATCCATTGATCCAAAGCCTTATGGTTGAGTTTACCAAGATCTAAGCCGAGTTTCCCAAGCCTAGTTTACGAGTTTACAAAGGAGATAGCAAGCCCCAAACTTCTTATATCAAAGTCTTAAGCCAAGCTTTCGAGAAAACGAGAAGCCAAGTCTTTACGATATCCAAGTCTTAAGCCAAGCCTTCGCGAGCCTTCGATAAGGAAGCCAAGTCTTAAGCCAAGCCTTCGAGCTGGTAGTCTCGGCTACGTCTCCTCTACCAGTCCAATTAAAATATATAATCTTCGAGTACGGTTACTAGTACGTTTACAAGTCTTCGAGTATGGTGACTCATACGTCGACAAGTTCTTAGGAAAAGTTACTAGTACGTTTACAAGTCTTCGAGTACGGTGACTCGTACGTCGACAAGTCATGGAGTACGGGAATGGATACGGTCGAATGTTTACGGTCGCAAGGTGATTACGTGAAGGAGGGAGTGCTAGTCGCCAGTCAAATCAATATTAAAGGGAAGATCCAAAAAGCTAAGCCAATAAGCATTGATACCAAGACCCCAAAGCCAATAAGCGTTTATACCAATAAGCCAAGCTAATAAGCTAAGTTAATAAGTGTTTATACCCGTCCTAAAAGAAAAGCATTATCGCTGGTCGCTTACTCGAGGGGGTTAAGTCCCCCGAGAGTGAGCCGCCGTTTCCACCCCGTATTCACCCCGCCCTTCTCAATCCATCTATCCTCAGCCAGTCAATTCAATCTATACAATCCCTTAAATCTAGGTATGCAACGTATATAATGAGGAGGTTAGGCTTCCCCTTTCAAAGAGCCAGGTGAGACCGTGGAATAAGGCAAGTCTTACCTTATCTTGTCATTAGGCAAGTCATGAGGAAAGGTTACTTGTCCGTTCACAAGTCATGAGGAAAGGTTACTGGTCCGTCGACAAGTCATGGGGTAGGGTGACTGGTTCGACTATCCACTGCCCTGGTTGCTTACTCGTATAATTGGATTGGGTTGGGTTCGTCGGTTGGGTTGGTTGAAAGGGAGTTGCTAGTCCCCCTATTCCGTGATGGTGGAGGGTGAAGGTCTACGTTTGTCGGCCGTCTACTCTCAAAGAAATCTATCTACTAGTTGGTTTAACCCCGTTGCACTGTGCCTTGCCCAGTCCAAAAGAAATATATCCATCTGCCCTGCCCAGTCTATATCTGCCTTGCTAGTCTCAATCTGAGGAGGAGTATACTAACCCCAACTGCCCTTATTCAATGCCTAACTGTCTTTAACTGCATGTATAAATATGCCCTTAACTACCCTGCCTTAATTCTGCTAACTGCTCTGCCCTAATTCTGCTAACTGCCTTGCCTTGGTTGCTCGATTAACTGCCCTGGTCGCTCGATTAACTGCTCTGTACTCGACGAGGATATCTAGTTGATCCTGCCAGCTTCTGCCCTTATGGTGGAGGGTTCAATCTATTTAAAAGCGTAAGCCCCAATAAAACAAAATATCCACCCTTACCTTGCCCTTATTTCCACCGTTTCTCTGCCCTTCCCAATAAATCTATCCTTGCTTTTGTCCTTGCCTTTGCCCTTATCGAAAGTGCAATACCGAAGGTGCTGTACCGATTGGTGTGGTGCTTCATGTGGTGCTTTGTACGGTGCTACGTGGGCTGTCCAATTAATCTAGCCCTGCTGTCTACCTCGCACTACGTCGGCTGTACAATCAATCTAGCCCCTGTCCTCTCCACAAAGAAAAGAAATAAAGAAACCGATTGAATCCCGAAGGAACAGTTTCGGAGAGCCTCGTAGAGGCGAGCCCCGCAGGGCAAACCTTCCCAATCCCAATCCTTTATGGTGGAGGTTCTTTCGCTTTTACATAGAGGAGGAGTAAAAAAGGGAGGGAAGACCGGGAAGACCCAATCAATAAATTTTCTATAAGGGAAGAAGGAAGCCAAGTCTTCGATAAGCTGTGGAAGTAGTCGCCCAGTGGAAGTACTACCAGGGTGCAAGCCCCAATGAAAGGGAAAACCCAATAAAAAAAAGGGAGGAAATAATTCATGAAAGACTCAATTACTCAGAGGAAAGACTCATCTCATCCAAGCCACAACTCACTTCCGCTCGTAGCCAATCCAAGCCACAATTCGCTTCCTAGTCCAGAAATTCTATCCATTTCCTAGTCCAGAAATCCCATAAGCAAAGCCGGCCCCAAGCCTTCGAAAATCCTATCCATAAGCCAAGCCTTCGATCTATCCCCAGCCAGGTGGAAGTAGCTAGTGGAAGTACTACCAGTCAAAGGAGTAGCCAAGTAGAAGTACTACCAGTCGAAGGAGTACCAGTGGAAGTCGACTTATTCATTTTAAATAAGAGAATATAGCCAGCTTTATGCAGTACTTAGCTCCGCAGGAGATAGCCAGCCATCAAGGAAGTTAAGCCTTCGATAAGGGTTTCCTTATACCAAACGTTAAGGGAGCGCAAAAGCAGACTGAAGTACTGTGACTTCGGTTGGTGCTATAACCAGCGGGTTTACAGCATTCCCAGAAGCCCAACCAGCTTCACCAATACCAACCTACACAACAAACAAGTGAAACAGCCTAGGGCAGCAGGGGCTCCTTACCTACAATCTTATTGAATACCTTGCTTAGATCCCCAAATTCTATTGTTACACGTTGCATCGCATATAGATATATATTTATTTAATCTATCTATTTGTTACACACCATACCATTTTTGTCACTACCGAACCTACCCTCGTCATATAGATATAGTAGCCTCGTCGTCCCCCAACTACTTCATGCTCGGCTGCCGCGTGATACCTTATGCCCGGGTTCACCTTTTTACCCATCGATAGTTACAGGTTGCTTTTGAGGGGTCACCCTACCCTTCACCACGGTCTTCTTTCACACTCATACTGCCGTGTTAGGGTCCCAAACAACACAGGGGGGAATACTCCTCGGACTTACCCTAGGTCGCATAATTTCATGAATGACATAACTCCTCTACTCCCACGGATTACATATTCCCTGTTAGATTGCTTGTTTTGTTGAGGGCCATCCACTCAGTACCATACCATCATTTCATATACGATGCCGTCGTATCACTTTGGCTCTACCAACAACAGCACTCACACATAAGGTCCCAAGCAATCAACCTTTTACACCCACTCATTCTTGTCTTTAAGAAGAAGGCTGAGACTCAGTAGTTAGTGTGAGGGCCGGAAACAACACAGGGGGGAATCCTACTCGGTCCCATCAACTCATTCTTACCCGGCAGCGGGGAGTTTCTTCTTCCTTCTATGCAAAAAGGGCAGGGGAACATGCACACCTTCCTTCCCAGCATTACAACATCCGGGTAGATTTATTTGATACCTACGGGCGTAGTAGGCCAGTCTCTTTACTACCTTAATTACGTGGTTATATCTTTTCCGAATCAATAGTGGACGGGGTTTCTTATTCATTTCTTCCCAAGCTACTTTATCCCTCCCATTTTCGGTTTTTCTTTTGCTGTCCTTGAAAGCCGTTCAACGGGGCGCTTTTCCATTCCGCCTTGAAAAGCCCTTTAAAACCCCCATTTCACCTTCTTTGCCTCTATTTCACTCGGTTTCGAACTTGACTTGTTCCGCTGGGGGCCCAGCTATCAGGTTCGCTCTCGATGACGAACTAACTACAATATTATGTGATCGAAGAATTTCAATTTATGGATATGCCTTATTACGTATATAAAAAACAAGCTATTGTTGCTCCAAGACTCAATCTTCCAACCACCTTTCATCGGAGCAAAGGAACCTTGGTTGTGTCCGTGTGTGGATAGCTAGGGTTGCGCCAAGTGCACCGTAGCACTCATCGAAGTGGCTCCGCTCGTTCTTCTCCTTTTGAAGGCCTTGAGACGTAAGAACAAGCAAGAATGCATCAATCCGGAGGGGTAATCTTCATGATCGGGTCCAAGGAAAGAACCATGGGGAAATACCGTTCGTGATTCGTTAGTGGTTGACCCGAAGAACCATGGGGGAGGGGCGGAAAACGACTCTACTACGACCCTACCGGTGTATTATTCTTTTTCCACGTTCCTCCCTCCTCATCCCGTTCCCAGAGGCGGAAGCTGCACTCATTAGAAATTAGATCTACCCGATCCACACGACTATGTCGAAACAACTACTAAAAGGGGGGAGGGAGAAGAAGTTAGACAAAAAACCCCGGCTGCTCCACTATTGATTCGGAAAAGATATAACCACGGATCGGGAGAAGGATAACCACACGCGCACACTTGACTGGACTAGAGTCAGGTAATTCCACTCAACTTCGTTTTAGCCCGCTGTCGCTAATAGCACTTCCTCGACCTCCTGACCCATTAATTAATAAGTCGAGTGCATTAAAGCTATCCCCCTATAGTTTATTATATGCGTATCCACAACTCATGCATAAAGCTACAATAAGAGTAGCCCCTTAGGGGCTTCATTCACAGGTGCATACTCCTTTCAATGGCATGACCCTAAGCGCTGTCCATAGGTTCGAGTATAGGTCAGTCAGGATCAAGCTTCCCGGCTTAGTTGACTATTCATTCTGCAATACTAACCAGGCCTACCTATCATACCTGCTAGATATCTTCACATTCCTCACTCACTTACCTACCCCCACCTAAAAAGGTAGTACTGCAGCTATGTGAGAGACTTGCTGGTAAGTTCGAGCAGCCGGAGCCACCAGCCAGCACTCATCGAAATCCCAGGAACCAACTACTCCCTTCGACCTTGAAGCATTTCCATCACGATCGGCTCACTCACTCTACGACCACCCAAAAACATGATCTCTTAAATTGAATTCCCATCCTTGGAATGAGAAGTACTCTTTAGCTCTGTTCACCTTCCCCTTCCCCTTATTCTTAAAGGGCCTGTTCCTTATCTATATCATCCTGTTCCTTATCTATATCATTCTGTATATTGGAGCTACTATTAGTAGTTGAGGAATGCTGTTCATCCATATCCATCGGTAGATAGATAATATCCTTCTCCTTCGGATAATAGATAATCTCCCTTGAGGGATTCTCTTTATCCTTCGGTTTATTATATATCTCCTTCGATATAGGAATCGGTATATTGGAGCTTGCTGCTCCATCTGCAGTTGGGGAATGCACTGATATAGTTCCCCGGTGACCAGCACGATTGATGATGGCTTTAGCAATGTAAAGGCTTACCTTCCGTGTGCTCGCGTACTGACGAGCAATAAACTCCTCGGAGGAAATCCCCCATAGGATAATATGACTGTCTCTCTCGGGGAACATGGCGCATACTGCATTCCACCCTCGACGTTTGATGATCTGAGGTTCATTCACAATGAGCGGCAAAAGCTCCTTCCTTAGAAGGGGGTTGAGATATTTGTATGTAAATAAGGGATTTTTCAGGCCAACCAGATACGGGGATTTAATAGCCGTATTGGATTGGTCTGGCTTAGGTGCACTTGTCACACCCACGATGATCGTCTCAACTCCCAGGTTTAGTTCAGTTATTACATGCATAACTTCTGCTGGAGTGAGTGAATCACGGAATGTGACTCTCAGGCATAGGTATAGCGGCTTCCTGTTCAATGTGGCGGTACCTGTATGTCTCACGGGAATTATCATTAAGGAGGGTGATTGGGTGTGTGGAGAGAAAAAGGTGAGCAGATTGGGAATTAAGGAGCGTGATTGGGTGTGTGGAGAGAAAAAGATGAGCAGATTGGGAGAGAACATATTGTGATAATACGAATTATCGAGTAGGAAGATCGACACAGATCGACACAGATCGATACAGTGGGTCTTCCCAGGCAGAATCTAGGAGACTTGTTCTTGCCGGATCACTTGATGAGGATGAGTGAGTTTTAACTTATATATGTCATTACGTAATCGATCATATTAATGAAGTAGTTGGGCTAAATTGGTCTTATCAGCAAAACCCAACAATAGTTGAGGAAGAGTCGGACGTCAAGCACTAAGTTACTTGAGGATAACCCTTTTTGCATAGCTCACTCGGGTAAGTGATAACCTGACCTTCTACAATGCTACTATGCTATTATATATGTAATTATGATAGAATGCATTTGGTCTTAATAACTAGGCCTTGGATAACTCGATAAGCTTCTTGGTTGGCGAGAGATTCGAGATTAATGGCTTCTAGAGGAGAGGACGAACTAAGATGGATTCTCACCCCCTACTTTTCTAATAAAAAATACCCGACTATTATAATATGGTTTATTATATAGTATGAAAAGCGGCTTATTAGAATGTAAGGCAAAACAGGAGCAAAAATATCATGGTTAATACGTATATAATAGGCTCGGCCCCTACTACTCCTATTTTTATTTACTTTACTATTATAATTATTTCTTTATTATTCTTCTTTATGGATAAGTCCAGTGAATAGGCGGAATAACCGAACACATTAGGTGGGTGGGTGAATCGTTCGATCTGAATTGGATTGGTTGATTCGCGGAAAAACAGCGACCCACTTTAGATATAGAATACCACATCTTTTTGTGTTGACCCAATATCGAATATGTTTATAAAAGCGCATAACCTGAAACATCTGCTTTCTCCGATACCCATGCACTACAACCAAGCATGAGGAGCACTCACTACAACTCAATGCCGCCATAAGGAGCAAGCACGCCCCAATCTAAATAGTAAGCGCTCTGGTATGGGTATTCGTTCCAATCCTGCAGTTTTAGCCTTATATAAGAAATCCCACTATTTGAATGCTTGCCAAATCGACTCGAAACCCCCCTTTCTATTATTTAAGCATAATAAACTACCCCCCCAACGCCCCAACCTTAAATAAGAAGAAAACCCAAAACCAACACCTGAACCGTTTTGTATACCTCTTCCGCGAGACTCTTATTTCTTTCTTGATTTGTTGAATTTGTTGATTGGATTATTATCTGATTCCAAACTAATTATTTCGGTGGTAAAGCTTTGTTTATGGGGCGCTACTAGTGATAACCTGACCTTCGACAATGCTGCTATTATATATGTAATTACGCTTTAGCAGACAATGCAATAGCTTCGGTTAAAGCCCCGAAATGGCGGGCGTAACCAGATCATTGTTTAGCCAATGATGGATTTCGCGCCACGGAATGCATCGAGGAACTCATACCGTTTCCAGGCAGCAGCTCCCGCTAAAGCAATTGTAGCTGCTCCAGCATGCACTTATTGGAATAAATAGCATTTTGGAGGTCACGAACGGGATTCTTTCTCTTCGGATTTGGCTTATCTTCGTTGATTCCTTTCGACGTTCCTTTCATCAATACCTACCTCAACTGGCTGGCTATCACCCGCTCACTCATTCTTTCTTTAACGTATTGACTCAGAATATATCAATCAGGCTTCTAAGTAATGACACGGTACTGGGTCACTATAGAATAAAGCCAGCCAAGGCCCAGAAAAGAAGTGGCAAGCCATAACTCCATCACTGGACATGAAGTATTCCTTTTCCTATCTCATGGGTTAAAGATAGCGAGAGAGAATAAGGAGCCGAGGATATAGCATAGAAAACCTCTTTGTTTTTTCCGAGTTATAGAAAAGTAAACCCAGGATGGGGAGGTTCTTACAAAGCCCCTTAATAGACTACTTTGAAGCCCGTCACTCGACCATCGGGAGAGGAAGTGTTTCTTTAACGTATTGACTTGTATCACTTCGGTAACTAATAGGGGGGATAGAATAAGGCCAAGGAGAGAAGTACATAACTCCATAGATCTTGCCCCAGGAAAGTCTTTGCCCATACTTGACGAATGCCAGGCAGCTACCGAATTCAATTAAGTCATTAGGTAAATGCTTCGTTACATGCCCAAGTTTGGAAAGTAAGGGTTCAAGTAAGGCAGATTTATTTAATGTCGTAAATCGCTACTTAAAGTACTGCTTTCCTATCCTCTATGGTGTTATGTCTTCTCTTTCATAGTTTTTCTAATTACTTCAAGTAAGGAGGTCATTATTGAATTGAAAATAAGGGCTTTCGTCACGCATCTGCCACTGGGCTCCGAGCGAGAGCAATTCACCGCTTCTGTAGAAGACCCGAACAGCTGTCCTCTTTCTTTCCCCCGATCAATAGGAAAGGGAGAACCCAGGAGCCTAGAAAGATTTTGTTTCGGAAGAATCTAAAAGACCAACCTTCTCCGTGGACAATTCCCGCTCCGCCCCCTCCATCAGTGGCGATCGAAGTAAGGGGGAGGTCGTACGGCTTTAGGAAGGATAGGATGATCATGGACTTGCCACAGCGAACTAACACTCTCTGGGTCGTAGCATTATGTATGTGGGGGGTGTGAAAGAAAGAGGGGAAAACAGAAATGCACTTTTGGGGGTAATGCCCATGATCCTATTGATCGGTCGGTCAGTCTTTAGGCGGCCTATCGATCGAATGAGAGAACTGCTGAATGCAGCGGGAGTTTCAGTTGAACCAGCACCAATAGCACCAATTCAAATAGCAAGAACATCTGAGCCGACATCCCTTCCATTTATAGAGCTATCAGTAGCGGTTTACCCGGTTAAAGCTTTACCATTAGTAAAGGTTATTTCGAGTTTTCGCCTCCGACTATGCTAAACAACTTTGAAGCTTTCTATTGGCGTTCATGGGGTAGGGACAGCAATGCGGAACATACCAGCAGTGCTCCTTATCCCTTTGTTTCGAGCACGAGAGGGCGAGCAGTGAAACGGGCTCCCGCTCATTGGGAAAGTATAAAAGCAATAAATGAGCAGCAACAGGAGGCCCAGAGCTATTATCCCACCGAGCCATAGGACAGCGGGCTACCCCTTTCACAACTGAGACGTGGGAGGCAAACACCTACCGCTTATTTATTTTTATGATCTGCACCTGAGAGCACCGAACAAAGCCAGCGCATCCCCACCTACCAGCATTGTACCTGCCCACAACGGGGAGCGCACCTCATCCCATATTATCGACAAGCATATCGCAGACATAAGATCGTACAGGACCTCGTATTCCATCTATTAGACCCGATATTTCTTTTTGCACTGCGCAGAAAAGCAGGAAGGTGGGCAGGGCAGCTAGCAAACCTATTCCCCTCCCTTATCAAGGGGAAAGAATGCGTACCAGGCCATAGAAGAAGGCACTCACTACCTGGAGCCTACTTTAGGGAGAGAGGAGGAGAGCTATAACTATTGCCTCCTTAGGAAATATCAATCCAGAATGGAGGGTATCACTATCCCTACACCGCTCGTACCCAATGAATACCCACACCCAGCCATAGAGCTTACCTGAAAGGGGCAGAGCCGGGGATCGGTTTACGAGGGCAGAGCTTACCTCAGCTTACCTTTCCGAGGATAGCTTAGCCGAGGCCGGGTATCAGAGCGCAGAAGGGAGCGAGCGGTCCTGGCCCGAGCAGAGCCTGTGGGTTATCGGAATAGTGAGAAGCGCTCAGTGACTAGAGAACATCCCAGTTTGACCGAAAATATTGGCCGAAAAACAGTATTTCCTTTATGCCCGGAAGAACAAGTCACTGATGTAGACCGGTCAATTGCAGCAATTCTGGTTCGGGTCGAGCACTGATTAGTCGCCCTCCCTAAAATTGGTCTAGGCGGAAGTAGCTGGGGCACACCCGCTTATTCTGCTTCATCCATAAGGACCAGTCTATCATTCTTTGCTTAGATCGTGAGTTCGTGATAAGTATCGCTTTCCTTAAACCCCTTGCGCTTAAGGCAAAACCAGGGGTCCTTCAAAAGTCAAAAAGAATGAAGGGAACAGCCCTGAGCAAACAATAAGTGGAATGCGATCTCTAAGTGTGTAACGGAAGAGGCACTCGACAGCAGGAGTTGTTGCTTCAGCTCATGGAATACCCTTGCTTGTTCTTCCTCGGCGAACAAACAGGTCGGGTTAGTGCCTTGCCTTAGGATAGATAGGTCAATGCACTTCGCATCGTTGCTTAACCCAACTCTAGATGCGGATAGAACGAGATCACCAGCCAGATTGCCTGCCTTTTCCGATTCTAGCTACCACCGGCCCCACCCATAACACAATCGGCTCGCTCCGAATCAATTCATAATCGTGTAAAGTATTAATTAATAAGATCCGAGGCAAAAACAAGGGCGGGCAACTTAATCCACTGGATGCACCGATTCGAACTAAGGCACCTAAGGCAGGAAACACCTACTTTCCTGTTGGCACGCAATCCTGCATATGACTCTCACGATCGAGCCACGGGTTCACCTCCTACCACTGCTATCCGACCGCTAGTTGGGGCCCCACCTAGTCCCCGAAGGAACAGGACCTACGCGTCCTACATACGTCATTCTCGTACGGCGTGAGACCCCTTGTCTGGGCGAAGTTAACAGATGAACCTACAGTTATCCCAATCGATCGATCCACGCGTAACTCTCCGGCGCCTATAGCGCGTTCGATCGGGTAGCGCCAGAGGATTTCACCTAAGATTTCCAGCTACGCCAATTATTATATTCAGTCTTTGTCCAATATTCTATTAAGCGACCACAATCTCTGCGCTCTACACCTGTGACTTCACTCCCTGTAATTGCACTCTTACTTGCCCGTATGATTCCTCGTCCCTTGGCGACCCAAAGCAAACGTGGAGGTCCCTCTTCGTGATAGGAACAGTATGATTGGTCCTGACATACCTCACTCCTCCCCTCAG
>Ga0316215_1000060_pt1 | contig 18344 bp, 12 predicted proteins | sample NRE5metagenome_FD_207796 | JGI IMG/M metagenome (GOLD analysis project Ga0316215, IMG submission 207796) | Spruce roots microbial communities from Maridalen valley, Oslo, Norway - NRE5 | ecosystem: Host-associated > Plants > Roots > Unclassified | place: Norway: Oslo | collected 2017-09-15
CAACGACTGATCACATTACATAATTAGTCGTGGCTCCACCAGGCTTTGTGGAGACAGTCTAATTTGGGTTGGTCACACGGTTAGTTAGTTCATTCCCTGTACCGGAGCCTGTACCAGAGCAAGTTGATCTTATAGTGAACTCAGGTTTGGATCCATTTGGGCAGGGATTTTGACACAGGGAGCCAACTTTTGACGCCTTTCTCCGTATCATGGTTTTTCTCTAAGGGCAGGGAGACTGAACTTTCAATTATGGGTCATCTCAGGTGGTCCCCATGAACCTCCCTTCTTTTTTTGTGCCCATGAACCAAGTACCTATTAGTCTTGTGTAGGACCTATGATATGAGGTGGTCCCCTTGAGTTAGTTGGCTTTTTTATCACTGTGGCCTACTCGGAGTACTGCTTAAATTACCTTACGTCTCTTATGAGACTGGTGGCTACCCTAAGGACTGGAAATGGGCTACCCTAAACTCTTCATTGTCTACCTTCTACTTTTACATGTCGATTAACTGTACCGACTGGATCAACAAGATTCTGTTCTTTGTTTGAGCTTGTACTCTCACGCTAGTAGGCTTGGCTCCTTCCCCGTTGCTTAGGGTGAAGGGCTCAGGTGCTAGTTCAGTTGGGCTCTGTCCTCACTTACTTTGATTTCTATGCTTAGCTAATCTTACGGCTGGCTCACATTGAGACTTCTTCCTACTTTTCACCAACCACCGTTATTCCTATTTTTCACCACGGGAGGCACTACTTTGACTCATTATGTTCTATATGTCCAAGTAGCTAAACAACCATAATATTATGAAGTACTAGTTGCATAACAACACTTATCAAGTCGCATTATGAACTGTTTGGATTCCTAGTTATTTATGTTTGGATTGTCGCTTGGTTTAAGAGGAGAGAACTATGAGGAAAGACCACAGAGGATTTGAATTAGACACTTAGAATGGAAATCATAGCAGCTTGGATTAAGAGCAGATCAGACATGGCTGCATCAGAGAGAGGAGCAGAGGAGGAAGATCAGACATAGCTGCATTTACTGGTGGAGCAGAAAAGTCTTTCTTCTTCATGGGATACGGCATACGAACAGGAGCATCATGTCCAGTTGATATTTCTAGTTCTTTGCATGTCCAGCAGTTGAGATTGTTCATTGAGCAGAGCATCACCAGGAAATTCTAAAGTAAAGTCAACGAACGAGAACCACTAGTATAGAAAGGTTGAGTTATGTGGCTTGTATTATGTTGATGAGTCTTTTGGTTGCTTTTCGGAAATAGAAAGTTTAGTCAAGACCAAAAAGGATAAATTGGATGAAAACATGAAATTTACTAAGTAACAATTCTATTGAGCATAGGAAATATCTTGCTCTTATATAGGATATGAAGGTATTCTAAGGTATGATACAAATTACGGAGATAAACCAGTCTGACTTTGAAACACATATACCCTACTTCTAATCTTTCTATCTAATCTCTAACCCTCCTTAATAAGATATAATCCCCCAAAAAATAATACTAAGAAAGTCTCTTTACTTATAAATACTTCAAAATTACTATTTCTTTTTCGGCTCCTCACCCTTATGGGTGAGCAATAAATAACCTATTTCTTAACTAAAAAGCACTAAACATTCCCTGACTTGAACGATAGGAAATGAATAGTCATTTTATTATACGGCATACCCTGCTACTTGATGATAGTCTAATTGATGATACCTAGCTCCTATCAATTATTGAGTTGAGTTGACCTAGCATGAATTATTGATGAAGTTTAGTTGCTATAACCATAATGAAGAATCCTAGTAAGATGAGGAGTAGCCATGATGAAATAAGAATATCTGATCTTTCTCTTTGGATTGGAATGGACAGACGTGAAAATATCCCAACCCGAGCCGATGCGAGGAATACAAGTCAACTAAAAATAGGCACTAAACCGGTTTATCCACTCAACATACACAACTTGTTTCCACTTCCTACTCTTACTGGTGATTGATAGTGATAGAGAGACAACTTCCCACTGGTTATTGATACCGAACAGGGGGTACTCGCTATTCCCTTTTGAACTAACATAGCTTCTTTGCCAAGCTGACATAAAATCTTATTGGTAGCTGGTTTCACTTCGGAAGGCCGACCTACGGGAGGTTCACTAGCCCTTCCTGAGCTAGACAGTGCAAGTAATAAAGACACTATAAAGGGCAGTTGGTTTTGTGTTTCATAGCGCTTGGTTGAGCCTACCTAGTGATTGAATGAATGATGGTCCTCTGTGATTGAAGAAATGAATTATTGTACTTAATTGACATGCTTTTATGGATTCGATGCGAGTGACAATGTATCAACTCAGCTCTGATCTTTTCCTATGTAATGTATCAACTCAGCTCTGATCTTTGCCCATGTCTCAAGCTACGAATGAACTATCCCATGTATCAAGCTATTATAAAGGAAGAATCGAACTGGATGAGAAACTCTCCCCCGACCGGTTGCTATAGCCTCCCGCCGAATGAGGGTCTAAGCTCTCTCTAAATTATCTAGATGCTTTCCGTAGTCCTACGAGATCTAATCAATATGTTCCATGGTTCATCTCATCAATATCTTCCATGGTTCTTGGTTGTTCCCATCTCCAGGATCTAGCTATAATTAGTTGTTCCCATCTCCAGAATCTAGCTATAAAATATCTGATGCTATCTCCAGGATCTCTCTATCAAATCTCTAATGCTATCTATAGCAATATAAAAATGATATATAATCAGGTCCGTCCCTCCCCCGCAAGTGAGATACAAGCATCAAAGTGATGAACCTACCTGGATTACACCTACCTGGATCGTGATGAACCTACCTGTTTCGTGGTCATTGGGAAGTCCCTCCAATTTCAGACTGTTGAAGCGAAAATACTAGTAAGTGGAGACAGAATTTAGATTAGCCGGTAGTGATTGAGAAACCCCTTTGGTCTAAGACTACTTATTCAATTGGTGGTCCCTCCCCCTGCACTGGTTTCATTTAAATTGGTCCTATCATCGATCCGTTCAAATTCTACAAAAGTGTTTGACATGAAATTGCAGTGCTAAGTCTAATTAAGTAAAGTGCATATAAAAGAGAGGATCACATAAAGATTTACTAAGTAACATTTTGTCTTTTACTCTATAAATAGGAAGTATGATGAGATGCGTGGAACCATTAAGCCGAAGCCGGGCGGGTGCAACCATTACGTGGGGGTGGACTTTGGAAGGTACGGTATTCGGTAGGAGGCGAAATGGGAAAGGAACGGGTGCAAGGTACGAAAGAATAACCCTGTGGTCATTCGGAGGTGAACCCAGTGGTAGCTCCTATTCCTGGGGAGTTGCTTGTTAATAAACCTATGCCCGGAGGTGGACTTCTATCACCTCGTTGTAGGATAGCACCTGTCGTCTGTAGAGTGGTTATAGCACCCGTATGTCCTGCTCTTGCTCCTTCCATTTGGGTGTCCTATTGTAGCTTAGCTATACTGATACCTCTCTCTAAGTGGAGGGTCCTCAGTTTTTACTTTGCCAGCTATAAATGGATTTAATCTTTTACTTTGTTGCATTGTCCTGCCTTCCCTGCTTTGTTTTAGCTGCTGTCACTCAGCAGTATCTCAGGATTTAATCAGTTAAGGTTTAGCTCATTTATGCCTCTGAGCCCTCTTAGGTTATAAGAGTAGGAACGCCCTATGGAGTCCATTAGGTCATGTGAGTATGAGCTTTAGCTCTATGGAGTGCCTCTTGAGATGTGAGTAGGGTAGTTCACCTATGGGGTAATTATAAGGGGTTCATTGGCGCCAAAGCTTTTATTAATACCTTAGCTTACCTTTCAGGTCCCTAAATTGTCATCCTTTTTGTGTAGCGCTGGGGTTTCGGTTCAAGGTAGTGCCTTGCAAAGATGCTCTCAGCGCAATTCTAGGAGCCAATCAGGGCTTCAGTACTTGTATCTCTCATCATGGTACGCTCGTACCTATTATTCCATCAGTCATGGCATGGTACGCTCTTCCGTATTATTCCATCAGTCATGGCATGGTACGCTCTCCTTTGCTGTTTTCCTTGCCCTCCTACTGTCAAGCAAGGGGATCCTTTCGATTTGTGCTCTTCAGACCGCAGATGCTATGTTAAGTTAAAGTTAGTGCCTAGTCAAGCAAAGAAGCGATCAGCGCAAGACTAGGCGCCAATCCTGGTACCAGTTCTTGTAGTCATGGGGCAGGAACGCTCATCCCTACCAGTATAATAGTCATGGCATGGAACGCTCATCCCCTACCAGTATAATAGTCATGGGGCAGGAACGCTCATCAAAAGCTTTCCTTTTCAGTTTCCCTTTTCATTTGACCTTTCACTTTAGGGTATATTGCACCTCCCTGCCTCCCACTCTAGCGAGATTTCTGAGTTTCGACTCTTAAACAGAGGCGAGAATTTAAAATAAACAGGACCAGCACCCAAGCAAGCAACATAAACTAAAGAAAGCCCGGGTAGTATAAACTAAACCTGTCTGTTCTGTGTTGTCAACTTTGTTCTTTAGCCAGGCGCCGGAGAAGCAAGCTCACTCTCACCACTTATAGGCGTAGGATAATAGGCAATTACTCTTTCATCACCAAGGCCCAGGGACTATACTATGTAGTGTAATCCCGGTCAAGGATCGTCACACGTGCAACAGGAGGCCTATTATTGTAAACTGTGAGACCTATCGTCCACTGGGGTGGTAGGCCGCGTATCATCCCTATGGGTGCACTTATATGGGGGCCTATCTGGTCCATCCCTAGCACGTCGTACTATAGCAGACGGCTCAATCTCATTCACTGCGAATCGTATATCGCAGCATCCATTCTATAAGGCTGACCCCTTTAATGTACGTAAGAGGAATAAAGATGCATAAGGCGAATCAAGCCCCTCAGCTTGGATATTCACCACTGATACCCAGATCTTTTATAAGAAGAAGCGCGTGGTAGACTTATCTTCCTTGCGTGGCAGGAACAGCAGGAACAATAATAAGGTGCGCTGGGCTCTATATATGGAAATATGCCATGGATCATAGTGTATGAAATCCCATCCCTGTTTGGTACATATAGAAATGAGCGTGTTTCCAATCCACACATTAGAGGTTTTGGGAACCAGGCTTTTAGGATTAATAGATTGATTCATGGACAGATGGCATGACACTTTGTATTGTAGAGGTTCGGCTGGGAGGTCGAGCTTCCGATTCAATGTCGAGGGCGTAAAGATCTGATCGAAGCGCACCAAGATCTCACTCAACGTCATGAATTGCTCCTGCCACCCTTGCTCCTGGTGGTTATGAATCTGGAACCGTGCAAAGGGAAGCTGCTAGCTTTCGATCTCGAACTGAAGGATCTGCCTTAGGTGCTAGGCAAGGTGCTTCCACCCCTTTTTATTCTGCAGGATCATTGACTGGTTACATATAATGAACCCGCTTTCGAAATGGAAGGAATTCCGGGCAGGGTTATGGCTATGGAAAGAGAAAGGATGCCGCGGGCAATGGAATTGAATCTCCAACCGCGCTGTTTTCACCTCTGCTTCTGTTGCCTTTGCCTGTACCACCCACGGGTGAATCAACGAGCTCACTTACACCATAAACAGGATACGGGGCGGGACTTGGAACTAAATATCTATCTGTGCCCGGATACGCACCTTGCTCTTTTGATGCTGGTTCTCAAACTATATAAGGACCTCCCTGGACTTGTCTGGAGCTATCTGTCTCACTATGCGGTAACCTCGCTAATGTTGGCTAACGTATTGACTCGTATCATTATGGAATACTGTTTCGCTGCATGCATCTCTGCCCGGTAAAGGAAAATGAGAAGGGTGGGTTGGGATAACCTACACAAATTCAAAAATGCTCTCTCAGCCATTCATTCGAAGTATTCTACAGGATCGAAAAAGGTTGTATTAAAGCTTCGATCGGTTGATAACATGGTAATTTCCCCTGCCGGTACCGGAAGTGATGATAAGAGTAGGAATGCTGTCACTGGATAAGTCGTTAAGGACTAGAACGCTTGGTAAGGACTAGAACGCTTGGTAAGGACTAGAACGCTTGGTTTCTTTCTATCGGTAACTACTGAGGATGTCTATCGGATGTCTATCGGTAGATGTCTATTGGTATTCGGTTAACAGCCTGATGTCTATCGGTATCCGGTTATCAGTGGCTATCGGTAAATGAATGGATGATTGACGGGTATAACCTTGCTAGGAGAGCTTGCTAACGGTTAGGAGAGCAAGGAAGGATTGCTAAATTATAGCTCGCGAATTTAGGAAGGAGAGCTTGCCTAATGACTGGCCTAACGACTGGTCTAATGAGAAATGACTGGCCTCATGAGCGGATAGACCGTTCGTGCCGCTACCCACTTCTACCGAGGCTGGGCGACCATAGGAGCAACAGCGAAGGTGGAAACAACCGGGATGAATATAATTCAATCGTGGAAATGCAATGTCAGGTGCACCTATAGGAATCGGAACGGACCAATTACCAGATCCACCTATACTCATTTGTAAACCATTGTGAGACCGACCCTCCGTACGGTTCATTCCGAATCTTCCTAGGAACAAGAACGCAATCATGATGATCTTTATGGCCAATAAATAGATCGTCCTAGGCTAGGCAACCAACGATAGATGCTTAGAGCCAACAATAGATGCGTGAGCGGTATTTCATAACCAGACTAGCGATGTTTAGCTACTCATTATTTCTCAGGAAGAGGAAAAGCGGTATTCCCGGATGAACGAGTAAGCTGTCTCACGCTCAGTATCTAAACTCAGATCACAACGGAAGAAAAGGGTTGATCTGGCGCATTCACGGTTATCTGCCTGAGGTGCCGCAACTCATCCAGCTCATCCTCATCTTCGTCATTGAATTACTATGCCCGATGAGAAAAAGGCCTAATTAGGCATATACCGGGCGATAGAACGCTTTTTGATTGAAAAAGATGGATGGGGTTTAATGCGCGGGCATCAGAAGGTTACCTGGTGGGCTAGTGTATTGCTGGAATGAATGAATGGATGGGATCGCTGGCAGAGTAGGAAAGGTGGCAAGCTCGAGTGGGAAAGATGGATGGCAATTCAGAAAGCAAGCGATAAAGAAGAAAAGTTTGACCTTACATGCATTAAATAAGATATTTGGATAAATAAAAAGCAAGTTAGGAACCCCGAATGGATCCATTACCTTCGGAACCCCCAAACACTAATCTTTTCTTTTGAAAATGCGCGATTGGCGAAGGCTTTTGGGATCGACCAGAACAACTCCTAATAGCATATTTTAAAAATGGGATTCTATTTTCTCTGCGACCCTCCTCTTCTGGTTATTCTTCTTGGCTCCGCTCCTCGCCCTTTGGGACGAGACGCTTAACACTCCTCACCTTGAGTTTTCTCTTTGCCTCTTCGATCCTCAACTTTTGTGTTTTTATTCACCCTATCTACTCTTTTTAATTTGATTCTTTAGACCCCATTAACCGAGTACCAGTTTCATATGGGATCTTATTTATAACCCCGGCCTTTTTACTACATTGAATGAAGGACAACAGTTCCCACAAGCTTTAGGTCTTAGAACATAACCCGTAGACTTATAGTTTTAGCCCAGCCCACATCCATGTTCGGGGAGCCATACCCCACCGTTCCCAACTTGGTTGGTGCCAGCAGCCCCTAACCTGGTGCCTCATATGGATGGGAATCTTCGCTTTGCTCCTCCTTCTTTATATTATTTATAATACTTTGATTATGCCCTAGATTCATTTATTATGATTCTTAGTCGCTTTCTTTACTATCAACACTCCTTCCCACAATCCTAGCATTTGAAGTGCTAGGGTGGTGCACGGTAAGTCGTGGCGTGGAGAGGTTAGAAAGATAGGGTCGAAGAGAAAGGGTGAGGTTCTGAAAGGGAAGTGTAAGTTCCGATCCTAAGGTACCCGCAGGGTATAGGTTTAGTTCTTTATATATGATATTATTGAACCAATGTACGAGGACCCTACCAGGGTCTCAGTCTTACTACCCGCCAGGGGAGTTTAAGTTACAACCCCACCGAAAGGTATAGGTTTGGTTATTTTCATTATATATGAAATTACCTATAGTGGAACTGATAACTAAAGCGTTCCTGTGCTTTGTCACAGTATTTACATATAAAAAATATAAGGTCTAATCCTACTATTGAATAGCACCAGCGTCCTTGTCTCTTGGTCACTTGGATCCACACATCTACCACCCTGCCGGGTTTCTTTCTATCCGTCTCGACTTGATCTCCTTCAGACCTCATCCGTCGTCCCGACTTGAAATGTGAAAGATGGGGCAGTCCCGACTTGATCTCCCAACTATGTAGGCCGTAAATAAATCAATCGTTCTCCGGATAACCCCACCCCAAAGATGGGGCAGTATCTACTTGGATCTCCCGAAGGGCATAATAATAATGCTGAAGCTGATCGATCGAAGCGTGTTCCCTATGTGCTAGCTCTCCGCTATTAAATGCCCGGTATGTCTGGCAATGAGTTCGTATGGCCCGGTAAGCCTAGCGCGAGCGTCCGTCCCGGTCCTCTAGCGTCAAAGCAAGCCAGCAAGCCCGGTTCTTCTCCCAGCCTGTAACGAAAAGCCAGTAACAACCAGCAAGCAGCAATCCCAGAATCCTAGCGAGGCCAGCCATTCATTATGCCCTCCAAATTCATTCCCGCAATCCCGGCCAGGTAAATAAATGGTGGAAAAAAAGATTTCTAGGTGGGCTAGGCTTAGCTGTAAAAGTGGATAGGTAGGAAAGAGAGAGTCAAGAACTAACTAGCTTCGCTTCGTTGCAGCAGTTATAACGTCTTCAAATGCCACTCCGTACCTCAATATAAGTAAAGGTTCTAAGCGTCCACCCACCCAACAAGCAGGTCCTCCCATAGAATCTCATAAGTAATGTAGTTCCTAGAACTGTTTGGAGATCCCACAACTGAGCTGTCCAACTGACATAAAGCGTGTAGGCTTTAAAAGGGAATACGATTGGTAGTAATAGTGCAAATGCCCAAGGACGTACTTCTCAGTTCTGGCTATAGTTCTAAATAAAATAAAGCAGTATCCACGCATGATCCCACATCACAACTGAGCTGCCCAACAGAAAGTATTAAAGTAGGGGACTGATTATCCAGTTCAAAGTGCCAATCAATCCCCATTCGATCTAATAAGTTCAGGCAGTATTTACTAAGGCAATTCTGAGGATCCCACCACGGCAGGTTGTTCCTTCCTTTCCTGTGCAACCCACTTCCATTAATCAAGTAGGCTGAGAAAGGTCATATCAATAATGTTCTAAGTGCGTGCCCAAGCCCTTCCATCCAAGATAAGGGGTCTGTCTGTAGTTCCTCCTAAATAACTAAAAGAGGGCAGTGAAAACGATCCAACGACTTAGCTGTGCAACTTCCCTTCCATTAATCGAGTAGGCAGGAGCGTAGCGGTCGTAGCAATGCTGTATTAATAAATAAATCTTAGTGGGGAAACTATTTCTCTTGTCGGGCCGGGCTACAATGCAGCTATATATATGTAATTATATAGATATATCTTTGTATATGATATTCTTCTATTAGGGTACGATCGATTATGAGAGCGAAGATCCCATACGATGCTAAAGCGTAATTACATATATAAGTGAAAACTAACTCACCCATATGATGAGTGAGCGTTAACACCCTTGAGCGTGCTTGCGCATCCTCGGTAAAAGCATCGCAGTTGGACCATCGCAGTTGGCCTTCGCTGTTGTATGAACAGAAAAGCCTATTTCCCTTAACCAAAACCATCGCAGTTGGACCATCGCAGTTGTATGAACAGAAAAGCTCAAATCTACTCGGTAAAAGCATCGCAGTTGGTCATCGCAGTTGTCTGCGCAGAAAAGCCAATTTCCCTTAACCAAAACCATCGCACCAGGAATTGGCATAACGCGCTCCCGAACGCTCTATGGGCTTATAGGGTGACCCCAAAGGCTGCTATAGGTACGTCTCCGTTCTTTCTGGTTTATGGCCAGGAAGCAATGTAAGGAGGGGGTGACCCACTATCAATTGAATAAGCGTATCCAAGATAAATAATGAGGTGTAGCGCCCCGGAATACCCGGGGAAAACAGCAATAGAACAAGGTGGGAAAGATTAAGATATAACAAATATTATATACGTAATAGCTATCCCATGAAGCCCCCGGCTAACTATTTTGAATCGAGGGTGAACTGCGAACTTTTTCATAATGCTTTCTCTTCGACCTAGCCTGGATGAATAGCAATGACGAGATGGAAGGAGCAGAGTGAATTGCCCTTTCGTATGGATAGATAGGGGGACGGGGACGTTGCAGATGCGGCAGGACGGACACGACTTCTTCGCCCCCGCCAGAAGACCCGATGGAAGCACTTACCTGAGCTCTGAACCCAGTTCTTCAGAATTGGGGCAACCGGGAAAGGTACTCATATTTCTTCCCCTCAAAGAGCATAGCGAAGGTAAGGTCCTGTAGAATGAAATAAGAAAGAAAAGGAGTTATTGGCTGGCTTCCGAGGTAGGACGACGAGCTAAGCTTGTGAAGTCTGAACTACGGGAGGAGACGGGAATGGAAGGAGGCCCTCTCACTCGCGCTTCTTAAACCCTTTAGAGCACTTCGAATGAATGGCTGAGAGAGCATTTGTGAATTTGTGTAGGTTATCCCTTGAGCATAGTGAAGGGAAGGTTATCCCTTTCCTTTGCATAGCGAAGGGGCCAAAAGGAATAAAAGCTGTTGCTCAATTGTTGCCCAAAAAGAAAAATAGAGGAGCAAAGCACTTTCCCGTATCGCGGGGAAGGAGCGTTAAGCCCTTTCTCGCATAATCCCGATATGTTATTAGGTATGCTGAGGAGATGGGTAGGGAGCCGGCGAAGGAAGGCGGACAGCGAAACACACCTCAACCATCGCCTTCGGCCTGATTAGATCCGGTCGGGGTAGTTAGAGCGTAACGCAATCCGGATGGAAGGGTGAAAATGAAAAATTAATATTATTCATATAGATATCTATATTCTTTATTCAGATATCTCTATATATTATTCAGATTTACCTATGGCTTCTTCTTCTGAGGCAGGGCAGTTGGGTGCTTATTGAGATCCCCGCTTAGGCAGGTAAGAGAGCGTATAGGGTCCCCGCCCCTCCTATTAAAGGTAACCCACCCCTTAGATATAGATACATATACATATATATACATATATAGATATCCTCTTCATTCGTCGGAGTTCATCTCAAGCGGTTAACCTGAACCATCGATAGCTGAAGGTCGTGGGCTGAGAAGCCGTCAACCTGACCTCGTCTAGTTCGTGGGCTGAGAAGCTGTTACCGGGCCATAGCAATTGGTCTAGCACCAGCAACACTAGCAGCAGTAGATCCAGCAGCATGGGTAGAAGCCAAGGTAGCAGGAGCAGTCTCACCAGCAAAGGTTTAAGCAGCATTTGAGTAAGCATACCTGCTAAGATTGAATTAGCCTGCCTACGCCGTACTCTTATTCTTCTTCTTTCTTTCCTTCCTTTCCTTTGCCCTTGTCCTTTGTCCTTTGGTTCACGGGGTTCAGTTCAAACGAGACACTGTTTCACGAGGTTCAGGTATGACTGGTCCAGGTTTCAAGCTTGCAGCTTCAATCCCAAGAATGACTCTTCCAGGTTTCAAGCTTGCAGCTTCAAGCCCAAGAGCTAGCACAGGATGATAGCCCAATGGCAGCACGAGGGATCAATAAAAACTCAACTAGGACGAGGGTGAAAGCTTATTATTCCAACAATGAGCTAGCGAGAGTCGCAGTATTGACCAGCTCAGCTAGCGAGGTAGGTTTCGCGGGAAAGATCGTAAGTATAGGTCACTTGCTTGTACAGATTCTATCTAACTGACCAATTGCTTGTAGGTCAGGTTCGTTAAAAGCTTACCGGCCCAACGCTTAGGAGACCAGCCCAGCTAGCGTAGAGGAACAAGCGCAAGAACTAGGACGAGTTCAGGTTCACAGTGAGAATACCGGACCAACTTGTGCCACAACTAGGACGAGTTCAGGGTCCCAGTGAGAATACTGGAACTCCTTCTTGCTCAGATGGGAACTCTCCTTCTTTAGGGCACATTACTTTATCTATGCTAGCGTCCAAGTATAGTAGCTCAAGATTTATCTAATAAATGTAGTACAGGTCTTTCTGTAGCAGCCACCACTATGTACAGTAGCTATTAAGGAGCGGGCAACGAACTGTTTTCGTACGGGTTTAATCCCTCTTAAGTGTGACCTTACTTATCGTGGTACAGGGCTAAAGGAGCCGTCACCCAAATGTACAGGTTGAGTAGGTGCTCCCTGCCTTATTAGAGACAATATAATCGGACAGGGGTATACTTACCAACGTAACTATATCACTCCCTGCGTTAGTAGACCAAATGATGGGACGAGCTCTCTTTCTTATGAATTCGAAATTTCTATAAGTGGACTACCCCAGCCTAAGCAAGGAGGATCGAATCCTAAACAAAGTTCGCGCGCTGAGCCCCGGAAACAGAGACCGGTGACCACATATTCAGGGAAAGGATCAGCCAGTTAGCCCTCCCTTCTGGCCGTTCTGTTAGCTCTTCATGCGGCCGGGGCAGATATTAAGCAGCATGACTATTGCCTTGGGTAATTGATCCACTCTTGTGGTGTTGGATCAGAAATTCCTTGGTAAAAGCTGCTATAGTCTGGCTGACGAAATGGGTTCCCTGATCACTAGTCAGACTGAGCGGACACCCAAACCTGGAGATGATGTTCTTGAATATCAATCGTGCAGCCGTCAAGGTAGAACAATCACGGACCGGCTCTGCTTCCGCCCATCTGATTAAGTAGTCCGTGGCAGTTATGATATACCGCGCTTTAGAGTGGCGGACAGGGGGATTAATGGGGCCTACAAAGTAAACAGCTCACTTCTCGAATGCTCGCAGAGCCCGAACAGGGTGCAAGGGCATTTCATATCTCTTTGACAGCTAAACAAAGATAAGCTGAAAAGGGTGAGGCTAAGTCTGAAGTGCCCTAGATTTGACCATTCTAGTATTTATTACCCATGCTTCTTTAAGTCTTACTTTCAAAGGACATTTATTCAAGCTTAAAGGCAGGATAGTCTTCACTCCCCTAAGCGCCGGTCCACCACTTTGATTTAGCAAGCCTTCTGTGGCCAATTAGTTACTCCCCCGCCCTGGTTAGCCTTTGAATCAATATTTCAGTATTTTCCCCATTCGCTGGCATCCTCTCGCTGGCATCCGTTCATCTCATCAGGCTGGCTTTATTAATCGCTCAATGGATCAATCAATGCTTCGTGAAGGCATGGTAGGGCTTCCATCCCACCCACTCCGTGCCTCTTCAAAGGCAATTGGAGCGCGCTTTTACCTAACTGTAAAGCTTCAAAGGGGTTGGTCCAGTCGATCCAAAAAGCTTCGCCAAACGCGTGTTTTATAAAGAAGAATTGTGTGTATCCGGTTTCCGAGGCATATTCGTCCATGTATAGATATACATAGTAATAACGGAGACATACATATGAGAAGGATCGTGCCGCAGTGATCAAGAAAAGATGGCTGGGTGCCCGAAAGATCGCTTGCCTTTCTTATCTTCATCTCCATCTCCTATTCCAAGACTTGATACATCCCTAGTTCCAGGACTGGATACAGGACTTGATATAGGATAGTCATAGTTATAGTCCTTCCTTACATGGATAGTTCTCTTTTTCATGATGCTTATCATCCTTATCAACATCTTACTTCTAATGCTTATACTTCTACTACTACTATTACTACTAGACAGATGCATACTACTGCTACTTATATATTTATATATATAGACTTCTTTCTTTTATCTGCTGCTGAGTCTGAAAGATCCGCCCACTGATTGATCCAATTCTGAATTTGATTATGAAGTGAAGGCACGGAGTGGAAGAAGCGACAACAACCTTATGGTTATGGGGTTCATATTTCTTTCTATTTCTTATAATCGCCTCCCCTCCCTCCCTGATGCGGTAATCCCTGTTTCCCATCCATCCCTCTTAGTAGTGCACAGGCCTCTTTAGGATTTCCCCCTACGGTTAGTTATCCTTTTGTGAGTTTACCCACGGGACACCATAGTCCTGTCAGCCAAGTCCCTTCGTTCTTTTCGCAATCGACCTTACCTGCGACAGTGCCACCTCTTCACGCATCAATGCCTAATCCACCATTCGTGTTTGGTCAAACAAACCCCACTAGTGTTGGGACTAGTGGAGGTTTTGGTCCCATGGCTAGTGTACCATCTGGGACTATTCCTAGTTCCGTTAACCCTCTGGTGGGTATGCCTTTTGGATGGAACCTACCCGCTGGCGCTGGTCTTGCAACTAGTGCTAGTGGTCAAGGGGGATACACTATGCCATCTGTTCCTTTTGGCACTACGGCTAATCCCAATGCAGGGTTCCCTTTTGGGTGGAACTTTGCTTCAACCGCTGGCCCATCTACCAGCGTTGGCCCAATGCCAGGGGGAAACATCGCACCTGGAGTGCATCCATCCACTCCTAGTGTAAATGTTGGCACCTCTACGCAGCAAGGAGGACCACAAAACTCCTCCTTTCTTGCCAAAAATGCCTTTGCCAACCCAAGGTTGCCTGCCATTTTTGGCGACTTTTAATTTGCCTGACCTCTCTAGGCTCACAAACGATCCGGTGTGCCATCAACCACATTGGCCCTCGATTCCCACGAAGCTACCATCGGATATTCCTAAGTTTTATGGGAAGCCTGGAGAGGATCCCCAGAACCACGTCTTTACTTTCCACTTGTGGTGTTCTTCCAACTCCCTTGTGGATGACAGTATCCAATTAAGGTTGTTCCAACGCACGTTGACTGGCACGGCGGCCAAGTGGTATGTTGAGCTGCCTCGAGCGTCCTTTATGGATTACATGTCTTTGGCCCTGGCCTTCCTTACACATTTCCAGTTACCTATACGCTATGAGACTGGGACTGAACTTCTTACTTCATGACGTCAAAGTACCTCCACCCATATCTCCGATCATATCCATGAATGGAGAAGGAGTGGGCGCTTGATCCACGCCGAGATCCCAGACCAATTTCTAGCCGACTGGTTCGTGAAGTCATTGTTGCCACCTATAGCCAAGGATGTTGCCATGTCTGGTGCTGTCACGGAGGAACAAGTTATACTGCGGGCGCAACAGCTCGACTTGATTTACTCTCAGTCTGGCACATTATATGATATCATTCCTCACGCCCATCGTCCTTCGTATGACCCTCAACGACCTACTCCCGGCCCTCACGCTGATGGCATTATTGGAACTGTCTCAACCCCCTCGATAAGTCATGTTACAGATCAAATGGGGAAATTGTCGGTTAATCCCGCTACGGCTGTTTCTCAGCCTGTGGCTTCACCATCCGTCCCTACCCAAACCTCCCAAGTCAACACGGTGCAACAAGCACAACCCGGTAATAACACCCACCAGGGGGGTAGAAAGCGCAACAACCGACGTAAAAAGAATGGCGCCGGGCAAGGGACAAACCCTCAACCTACTAACGCTCCCGCGAAAGAGGAGAGTGGGAAAAAGAATAAGAATAGGTACCCTTGCACTGCTTGTAAAAGAGACCATCCCACTCATCAATGTCCCTACATGGGGGATATTCACCAGTTTCTGGCTCAGCGAGGAGTACAAGCTCCAACCGCTGTTCTCACGAATCCTTTTCCTCAATCGCAGCAGCAGTTGGTAGCTGCCCCTCCCCCACCCCCACAAGGGGGCAGTCATGCTCAAACTTCAACGGGGGGGACATCATCTAGTTCATCTGTGTTCTTGTGCGAACAAGGAATTCACATTCAAACTCGCGCCAAGAACTATGATGCCGGCAAGAGTCCTGCCACTGACGACTCCACTTTTACACAGCCTGATGGCTCTCTTCATATCGAGAAGCCTCCTCTTGAGCCTATCCCACGTTTACCCAAGGGATTTGTAAAGAAGTATAATCTTCTTGCAAGAGCTGCCCATCAGTATAACATTGTTGAGGACTTGGCGCAATCTCCTTGTGCCATGTCTTCCTTGGAAGTCCTCCAAAGTTGTCCTGGGCAAAAGAAGGCGTTGTTGAGTGCTATTGGTGGTGTTTACCTTGCTGATCCGAGCACCATTGTGTTCAATTTGGACCAGGCTACACCTAGACTCCCCGCCCAAGTGGCTTTCCAAATCCACATTAAGTCGCGAGGGACCACTATTTCTCGCACAGTTGTCGACGAGGGAGCTTGTACTTGTGTTATGTCTGCGTCTTGTTGGCAAGCTTTGGGCTCCCCTGCTTTGGTCCCTTCTCCTACCATGTTACAGGCCTTTTACGGGCACTCGTTTCAATCGAAAGGGATCATTGTAGGATTTCCAATCGTTAGGAGGCAAAACAGTTACTGTGGATGTAGAGGTTGTGGATTCACCATTGGATTACAATCTCTTGTTGGGACGTAGTTGGACATACGCCATGTTAGCGGTAGTTTCTGTCGTTTTCCGTGTGATCCGCTTTCCCCATTCCAACCGATGTCGCGATTTTCGTTATGAATATTAATCGAGTTTCTCATCTTAATAAATTAATCATGTCTAGTAGAAGAGCGATAGTTAGATCTTCGAGCCGCTAATCAACTTCGTGCCGGTCGGGTTCCTCATCCCAGGTATCACTCCCAGCCAGGTATTGTACTCACTCTCAGAGGGACTGTATCTCAGGCTGGGGCCTGATTAGGGAGGGGTAGCAAGGAACAGCTAGCTCTAGCTAATGCCCGCCTCTCTTCTATTGATCGAGAAGCGATGGATATAGGGGAACGGCAGGGAGAAGCTCACTCGGACTCGTAACTCACCACTAAAGTCCCTGACTGAATGAAGAAAGAGGTAGAATCTCGTTATCAATTAGCCGAAGCTGGGTGGGAACTCAGAACTCATTAGCTCGGGTCGAGCTAAAGCAATATTACTCCTACCTACCGTATTTCTAAAGAAAGGTGGGTTGTTCTGTACGAACTTATGACTGAAGAGAATAGGGGTTAGAAGTAACTGCTGGATTCTATGGATCTGGAGAGGACAGCATTTTGGGATGATGGAAGCATGCGTGGTATAGAGCGCCCCCCCTACGAAATAATAAAGGGCCAACAGCCAAATTGTTGAGCAAATGGTTGATATAGAATGAATGGGCTAACTTGCTGCGCACCAGAGCTAGGGGGGTGTACAGACAGAACAGCTAAAGAGCCTTTAAAGCACATGACGGACAAGCATGGACAGGCGTCTGAAGAAGAAAGAGGAAAGGAGCAAAGGATAAGGAGAGGAAACATCATTTTCCGAAGTTTGGTACATATTCCTCTCTTGTTCCTACTAATAACTCAACCATAATTCTCCTACTACTAGTGATAGCTTAGAGACTAGGAGTTTATTAGTGTTTGATTGTTATATGAGTGTTTTCTTAGTCTTAGTGTTTAGAGATTATAGATTTATTATAGAGCTGACTAGAAGTTTCTTAGAGAGCTTCTTGCTTGGTGTTTATTAGTGTTCTCTTAGAGAGCTTAGAGAGAGCTGACGGAGCTTCCTTGGTGTTGTTTGCCCAGTAAAAGAGTGAGATATTCCTAGGAGGTTATAAGTGTGTTCTTAATATGCAGAGAGTGCGAGCTTTCGTTGGGTTTCCTGTAAAGGGATGGGCTCATAGGTTGGACTGTTAAAAAGAGATAGAGTTAAGGAGTTTCAATTCCTAATAGCAACATAAGTATCAATTGTAGTGTTTATTCCTTCCTTCCTTTATTACTCCTAATGTAGTCAAAGAGAGTATTTATTATATTCTTTCCCTTGTGTTCCTATTGTTACTATTGGTGTTCTTATTGTTCCTAAGAGAGTTGAAGTCTAGTCTAATATTCCATTCCTAATAGAGTATAAGATATTATAAGTTAAGTATAAGTATAGTATAAGTAATTAGTGGAGATTACAGGTAGGAGATCTATCTCCGCCTCCCCATCTCCACGACGACCTCTATAACGCCAGTCTTACTCAGGGAAAAGCCTAGCCCTAACTTCTTGTCATTCACACAATTCCTATAGCTTCATTACCTCTATGATACCTACTAGTAGAGCTCCTACTGAATGATATGTACACGTGAAATGAAGAGGATAAATGCGCATCTGTCTCTAAATACCATATTAGTTAGTCACATGTTGGAACCTAATAAACCTCAATGAGAGACTTTACGCTTATAAGGCGAATTAATACTTTTAGCCTTTAAGCACCATACGATCTATTAATCTCTATCATTGTTGCTATATCCTCTATCAATACCATATATCATTCTATCTATCTATACGAGATGTAATGAAGTCAATGGAGATTACACACTATCTACTTATACCTTATGACAACATCATTTTCCACCACATCATGCATCATACAT
>Ga0316215_1000061_pt1 | contig 18251 bp, 13 predicted proteins | sample NRE5metagenome_FD_207796 | JGI IMG/M metagenome (GOLD analysis project Ga0316215, IMG submission 207796) | Spruce roots microbial communities from Maridalen valley, Oslo, Norway - NRE5 | ecosystem: Host-associated > Plants > Roots > Unclassified | place: Norway: Oslo | collected 2017-09-15
AAGTCTTACCTCTGAGCTAGGTTACCTCGGGCTTCCCGACAAGTAGCAATGTTGACTTGGACTCAATGGATTGGGCTTCCTAGCAAGTTGGTTGGCAAAGAATGTTTACCAAGGGAGTTGAGGGGAATAAATCTAGGTGATGCAGGTCCCCCTTTGTCCTTGTTCCTCTCCCTCCTGCGTCGGAAGAGCTTGTTCCTCTCCCTTATGGTCGAGCGACTACGTTCCTCAAATCGCTAGCTAGAAGGTAAGGTCAATCCTTCGACAATGCATTTATTATATATGTAATTATGCTTTAGCATACAATGCTGCTATTATAGCCCCAATCATGACTGCGAAGGAAGCTTGTTTGGTCCCGATCTTTATTCCGAGTGGATCAAATATCTTTGGCTCCTTGCATATTTCCATGATGCTATTATGTATAAAAAATTCCAGATGTCTAATGGGGCATATCTCTTCGTCTAATGCCTCCTTTATTATAGTCTTGCGTATTCTGGCGAGCATGATCCTCTGGGGTTGTTGAGTAGCTGCTCCGGCACGATAATCCACCATGCTGCAAATCCGACTATAAAAGATGCGAGTAGGATATGCATCGGTGATCTCTTCCGTAAGCTATGGCCATAGCCTCTTTGATCCCGAAGTCTCTTGCTCTCCCACTCCTTCTAGTCACATCTGTTAATCCCATTTTAAGCTCTTAGTAGTTTAGCCTGGTACCCTCTTTTTGGGTCTACTGCCGCTTTCAGGTTTTTTCTTGGAAAGCGCTTTTTCACACCTTTTGATAGAACATCCTTGGACTATTGTAGGTTGTCTGCCTCTGTGTGGAAGTTGAAGCTCTTTCCTCTTTCTTTTCCTGCACGGGCATTGCTATCGGGATCCGTAGCTCAGGTTTTTGGGAGGTGAACTTATGAAAAAGTGGTCACATTGACTTGTGACATTTGCCCTTGTTAAGCATGAGTAAGTGAGCTCTTGTTAGCAGCAAAAGCATAGGAGTTTTAGTTATTTATATACGAAATGATTCTTTGTCTCCGCAGCGTTCCCGTACTGGGACTGAGACAGGGCCCAGACTCCTACGGGAGGCAGCAGTGGCAAATTTTCCGCGATCGATGGTCGAAAGCCTGATTTTATTTCCAATGGCGTCTAAATCCTTGGAATAAGCTCCGCTTCATAGGCTGGAATTAGCGCTTACTTAAGAATCAGAACTGGCTGCAGGTCTTCCTTGCGTTAAGTACTCCTGTTAAGGCTTTCTTTCTTATATGGAATACCGGATAATCACTCTATTGCTTAGGACAGTCTTTCTATTCTTTATTACTTTCTTAACATAAAATTGTCAAAGCTCACGTAGTTCGCTTGGGTAGTTCATAAATAAAGAAATAATCCAGACGCTTCCTTCTTGCTTGCTTCGGACGCTTCCTTCTTGCTTGCTTCGGGCAGTCTTTCTTATATTGCTTACTTAATAATCCGTACTTGCGTGCTTCTTTCTTTTATCCGAACAAGTTCCCCTCGTCAACTCGGTAAATCGGCTAACTGCCTTGGCTCTTCTTTTCTCACTCTTGTCATACTATTTTCTTTATTAAGAAGTCGAATGAATGAGCCAAAAGCAAAAGCTTCCCTTATTCCTCGCTGAAAGTTGTCTCCCTTATTCCAGCTGGTACCCCTTCTTTCTGCATGTAGTATCCCTCGCTTGGCGCTTGCTCTAAATAAGCCTCATACGATATCAGAATACTATATTCTAATCAGCAGGATGGAATAGAGGAATTGAACGTCAGGCTTTAAGTCGCTCTCCCTTCAGGATGGAATTCAGGAGAAGAACTCGCTTGAAAGAGATTAGTAGTATGAAATCTACTACCCTCTAGTTTACTACATAGCTAATAGTCCCCGCATTAATTAAGTTATGGCTGGCTTTCCTCTCTGACTACTCTCATTAAGACGCTTCCTGGAGAATAATCATCCGCTTAAAGCGGCTTATGAAGACGCTTAAAGTGCTTGCCTTGTCCCTTGCTTTTATTTAAGTGATAGCTTATGACAGATATAAAAGTCTTAGCTTCTTAAAGAGCAGCTTCTTAGCGGATTAATACGAATCTTAATTAACTATAAATAGGGTCTGACTGACTTGACTCTGCCGGATGTCTTGCTAGCCAATGGAGCGGAGCTTATGACTTAGAAGTGACATGAGCCCAACGAGCTCGTGGATATTATACGGAACGAGCTATAAAGCTTAGAAGAAGACGCGAAGGAACGAAGCAACTTTTAGTGCGCTAATTCCACAAGGCTAATGAAACTGGAATAAACTAAGGCTAATGAAACTGGAATAATAAACTCCGCTCCACTCGCTAGGGAAACTTGCTTTCCTCAAACTAAAGATAGAGAGCACATTCGCCGTACTGAAAAAGAGGCAAAAGACAGAAGGAAAGGAATAGAATAAAAGAGACTGACCGAAAAAGACCGTAAAGGGAAGAAATAAAGGAATGAACGAAGAGACAGATTCCCTAAGACGATTCAGAGCCGATTCCTTTGTAAGCTCCCGCTTGGTACTTGAATAGAATCATCCGAAAATGACTTCCTGCTGTAGAGTAGTTGCTTTGACCAGTACCGCGAGTGAAGAGAAAAGAACGAAGGGAAGGAAAAGAAGTCAATGAACCAAAGAGCTTTGACCGAAGAGCAGTTAAAGAAGTCGCTGAGCTAATTGAGCCCATTTACCGATTTGGAATCTCTGACCTACAGACTTCAATAAATAGGAAAAAAAGTTCCACTTTCAAGATCCCAATTCAAATCTAAGTCAACTGATAAGTAGAGAATGAAAGAAGGGTTTACAGTCCTTGTCCTTGAGCGTCAAGGAAGGAAGAAAATAATAACTCCGTTGATGACTGAAAGCCAATACGAGTCTATCTTCTCGAAAGCGAGTTTCTTTGCTTCTTCTTTAAACGCACTGGAGATTCCTTCGGTCAAACCTATTCTCCATGGAAAGAAGCTCGTACTCATTCCAACTGCTTGTTCTGCCAATCCGAGTATCCATTAAAAAAGCTGAGCTAAACGATTTATTACCCATTATTTTAAGTATAAAATAAAGAAAGAGTATAAGAAGTTAAACTCCTTTTCCTATATAAGAGCCATGGAACTAGTCGCTAATATACCCATTTTTCAGTCCGGATTTAAGGATAAAATAAGTCTCAGGTGAAGGGGACCAAGAGAGAGGGAGGTTATACTTTCGAATAAGTAAGCCCCATATAATGGGGTTACAATGATCCAGTATAACCGAGACAAAGAAGCCCATTAAGCCTATGCTCAGTAAGCCTCATAAAAGGGCTTCCTCATACCGTATAACCAATATAGAAAAGCCCTATAACAGCTAATCAGCTCAGAAATCAGCTCAGAAATCAGCTCAGAAAGCAGGTGGTGGCAGCACTTCACTAATACAGGAATACAACTCACGATACTATATCATGACTCCATCGGAATAAGTTATCATCTCCGGCCTTGACAATAGACTCTATTTGCGAGTGCCAAGTGAATCATAGAGACTATCACATATGATGGCAGATGCAGATGAATGGATTTTCGCAATTTTTAAAAAATAAAAGGTCCGGAGGTCTTGTCCACCAGGGCAAGGAGAAGTCAAAGAATAAGAACTTGACTCTTCATCTCTCTCTACAGCCACCACCCTTTTGCCTTAAATTCCAACCAACTGTAGAAGAGCTGATAGATTGCTATCTCAGACCCAAGGTTGAAGGACGAGAACTGTTCTACGATATCTTTCCAGAAATTGATCTGAACAATAATAAGCCTTGGGACAGCCCAGATTATTCTTTATCCTTTTCATCTAATTAATGATGGATGGTACTTCTTCTCTCCAGTCGTATATAATGGAAGTCCTCGACGTAAAAAGGATAAAATGACAGGGGAAGGTAATGGAAAAAAGGGAGTACTGGAACGAAAGAATAACCAAGCTTATCTTCTACCTCAGACTAGCAAGAGGAATACAAAGATTCCCCTTGATTATATATTAATATAGATTGAGGGAAGGTTCAGATAACTCAGAAGCACTTGGTAAATTCTTTCTATGTCATCTGGTAAAAGAGGATCAAATAAAAAAGCAAGCTTTGGCAAAGAAGGTTTTCCTATACTTGGTCTATAACCACGGCAAAGTCCGGAGAAAGTATACCAGAACATAGAGGGCCCAAGATGTTCTCCTATGCAAAAGAATGCAAGGCGAACTTCTCCCAAGCAAGCTCCAAAGACATCGAGACTCCAGTACCAGAAGCCCCAACAGGTCCCAAGATTCTTGCTATGGATAATCAGAAGAAGCGAGGGCATTTTTGCTTATAATGGTAGCTACGGACCTCGCGATCTGATGGCCCCCACAAAGGGGCAAAGAGGGTCCTACATCGGATCCAGCTGATTAGAGGAAGAAATGGATTCTTAGTTCTAGGAGAATGATCTCACCCCTTATGTCATATTCTTTTCCGTTGATGCCACAATATTCTCTGATGATGTGACCAATATTCCTTCGTAACCGACTATGACACGTGGCGCTCTCTCATTGGCTATCATAAAGCGAAAGATTCCCGGAGACAGGTGTAGCATTTCTATTGGTCCATTAAATAAAGCGACAACCGTGCATGAGTTGTAAAGTAGGGTATATTAGTTGTAATAAGATTCTCTGTCTTTTGGTAGTTCCGTATGCGAAGACATCTCGATTTTCCTTTCGGAAATATCAGTATGCTTTCGATTCTGCCTCAGAGAGGTGAGCGCTGATATAGGTGAGGATCGTCGGGAGTACTGAGATCGAATTCTTTCACCTGGTCTTCTGTAGGAGGCGGTTTAGCTGCAGTATTTTCAATACTGAAGGCGAATCTGTCTATCTATTCTCGAGCGACGAGCTTGAATTATTATTACCCAATTCATCGTCTTCATTTTATTTCTCTTCACCCTCGGTTTCGACAGCCGAGACCTGGTTAACTGTCTCAGTAATAAACCTGAAAATTTGATTGCGGATGAGGACTCGATTTTTTGTTTCCCCATTATTTCCGACGACCGCGAAGGGCATTTTCGTCGTGAAGTCTATTCATCGTAGGAAGAGAAAGCGTCGACTGCAGCGCTTTCTGTATATCCGAGCCCCGCTGTCGTGAATTCGAGATATTTGCTATCCAGCCAGGACTCGATTTCTTTTTCAGTAAGGTAGGAAGCTACCTTTAATGCCTCTCCCTTCTTTAAGACCAATAGGCCTATGAAGGTTATAACCCAGACTTTGAATCATCTTTCGCCCTTGCTTGCTGTACTGGCTTAAATCTGGTTCGCCTTCCGGGATATTTATTTTTGTCTGGCTCGACGGAAGCGAATATCATGTCCCCCTGCGATGATCACGGACCGTCAACACAGCGCGGCAGATGTTTTGCATGGGTTCAGGGGGTTGTAATGGTGTCAACGGGAGACGAACCAGCGAGGCCTCAGTCCTCCCTTTCTGCACTTCCACCTCATTATCTGATTCAGCATCAGGGAATGCGGTCACCATATTCACTGATTCCCTTGAGGATGAAGGAAAGAAAACCTCGAGGCGAGTTTCAGTTTCATCATTTCAGCAATCAATCCTCAGCTTGCTGCAATGGCGAAGGGCCTTGGCCAGAAGCTAACTTCCGTTTTCTTGCTTCCTCCTTCACCGGGGATGAATTGCCATGGGATGCCGAGACGAGACGTTCTCGACTTCGTCTTGTAGCCTCTTCGTTTACGGGATTCGAGAGGGAGGCTTTCCTACTAATCTAATGAGCGTGCTTACAAGTCAGCTATCTTTAATGCCTTCTGTCTGATCATCTCCTCGTTTACCACGAAAGGGGGGTAAATACATTTCAAGTCTTGCTCCTATTTCCACGGGATCATGACCCCGCGATCTGTAGAGACCTGCTCTGGAGTGAGAGTCTGATTTTCCACCGGCTGAGCCTTGGCTCTATTCTTCTCAGACGCTTTCTCCTTTTGAAGATTCCGTCTTGGGGGAGGGAGAGGCCCTTCAATGTAGTCTTTAGCATCAGTGCAACTTCTAATCCCATAAAAGCTTTCTTGTCAGCGTCTATCTTGTCTTGCTTCCCGTCTTTGTATAGTTACTTGATGCATTGATGGTAGTGTAGATGGCACTATGTTGTAGTCATGAATCCACGGCCGTCCAAGTAAGAGATTGTAGGACGTCTCCGCTGGGTTGGAATAAGCTCCGCTCCGTCACTTCTGTCTTAAGCTTCCCCATGGTCAAGGGCAGACGAATTTGATCTCTTCCAAATATGCTTTCTGTCAGTTGAAGGTTCGATGATCAACTTAGTGCTGCTGAGCCGATCAACTGGAATACCTAACTATTTAAAGACCTTGTGGGACATAATACTTACCGACGAATCGGCATCAATGTGGATGCGAAGTCTCGTCGCACTCCTTGATGTATCCGCTATGGTAAAGTGGCCGGCTTTATATCTCCCAGCAAGATATCTTCCTTGGAAAAGGTGATAAGCCCTTCAGGGATCGCGCGTGTCAAGGCGCATGTGGCACAAGCATCATCTTCTCTCGCCTCAGCTCTATTGATCTACGGCGCATATTGTTCGGCATTTTGCAGGGCGGTTGCCAAGGCTTTCCTAACTTGGGGTGCCAGGCGCAAGAGATCACACATCGAAACTCTCGCCGGCACACTCAGAAGTTCTTGCATTATGTCGTATGAAGGAGGCTCCGTGAGCGGTGGAGGTTGACTCTCTCCCGACTGAGCAGGCCGAGCGAGGGAGATTCTTTGACAGACCGGGGTGGCCCGAATAATCTTTGACATAGTCCCGTCCCGATCGAGTTCCTGCGCAAGCCAGCTGGGGAAGAGGCCTCGTCTGTATTCTTTACTAGAATCTGGATCGAGGTCTGAAATGTAAGACCGAAAGACCATAAACCAAAGCCTTCCCGTAGCTTCTGGTTCTGTAGCTCCGTTCCCCGCCTAGACTCTGTTCCTTATTTAGCTCCCTTCCCTGTTCCCGGACACGTTCCAAAGCCTCAGACCATAGCTAACTCGATAATATGAACGAAAACTCGCACATACAAACTGAGCTAGCGAGTAACTCGATTCACAAGGCGATAACAAAGAGAGATTCATCCTATTAAAAAAAAAAAACACAAGATCTCCTCGATCTCCCTATGGTCAATCGAGCGTCTTCCTATCGATTTAAAAAAAGGAAAATCACATATAAAGATGTCACTTTCGATCGACGTGCTTCAACGAAGAATCGCAAGGTGCATCTCGCGGTCTCCCCTATCGCGAACACGGGGTTCATAGCTACCTTCTACCGAAATTAGGGGCTGGGTTGGGCCAGGAACCGGTCGTCCGCCGGATTAAGGATAAGGGAGCTCGCCTTCTTTCACCTAAAACGAGTGAGAAGAAACGGCGAAGGATGGAAACGGTGTTAAAGATCCCTTCGTCAGGACAGATTCATGGTGCAGTCTGAGTCATATGCTTAACACATGCAAGTCGAAGACGTCAATTTCACTCGTCTCAGAATGAGCTGACCACTCGAGATTCAGTTCTAGAAAGGAAATAGAACCTTACCTTAATTCCCTCCTCTAGTTAATGAGATTGACTCGTATATAATGGATAATGACTCCTCGATTGGGTTTGACGGGAATAATATAAAGGGCTGAAAACGACTCCTCGAATTAGAAGGTCAGTCTGATAATGACTTCTTTATTGATGAGGTAAATATGAGAGTGACTCCCGGATCGAGAAGGTAAGTATTATCACGACTCTTTGATCGATGTTTGACGGGAAGAATATAAAGGGCTGAGAAGGACTCCCTTATTTATGAGGAGTTACTGACTTGATGAGGAGTTGCTGACTCGTATAGAGTGCCAACTGTCTCGTTAAACTAGCCCCAACTGTGACGAGGAGTACACTAGCCCCAACTGGTTCGTTGAGGAACTAACTTGCCCCAACTGCCCTTAACTGATCGTATAAATTTACTTACCGTAATTGCCCTTAACTGACCATATAAATGAACTGCCTTTACTTCACTGACCATATATCCAACTAGTTTTCCGATTGGGATGATTTCTATACGAACTTGACCAGTCTAATCCAAATATATACTAGTGGAATTAGAAACTAGTGGAAAGGTTCCCCGGTGGAATGGTTAGGAAGGATGGACTGCCTTTCTCAGTTCAATTAAAATATCCAATAGTGGCTAGTCTGTTAGGACTGGGGTGCCCTCAAGGGTGACCCAGTACGGATTTGCCTGTTAGGTCAGGCTACGCCTTGCAATACAAAGTGTTAGGTCAGGCTCTGCCTTTCCCTCAAAGGAAAGATGAATCAAGGTTATAACCTTACATATTAATTGAGGGGAGAGATTTCTTTAACAGCCGGCGTAGCACCACACGAAGCACCACACAAAAGAGACGGGTGGGGATAGTACGAGTAAGCGACCAACTAGATCTCCTCTCCTCATCGAGTAAGCGACCAGGTTGGATAGCAGTTAATCGAGCGACCAGGGCAGTGGATAGATGGATTAGACAGATAAGGGCAAGGGAAAGGGCATTTCCAAGAGAGGAGTGGAAAAGTGTAAGAAGGCGGCAAGGGAAGGGCTTCACATTGAGAAGATAGAGCCTTTTTGGACGGGCTTCATACAGCATTAAACAGCCTTACATAACACTTACTTCATAAATATCCTGGGTACCACTATGATTATTGTACCGGGACGAGCGTTGCCCAGGATACTAGTTAGGATTTATAAACTACTGACATTCCGAGTAAGAGCCCTAATAGCCTTTACTTTTAGTCCCTGCTACCCACTACCCACCCACCTATAGAAGACCTTACCCTACTACTTACTTATCACCTATTGCATCAGCCAGGAATGCCTAGTAGCAGCAAGCACTATTGATCTTGTCGAGGGGACGGGACTTCACCCGGCGACCAGCCAGAATACGATTGAGTCATTAAGACAACCAGCATTGCCAGGAGATGCTTTTATCACACTTGCTGGAGTAAGTCATGCTCGGGTGACAGAACAAAGGGAAGGGAGGGGTAGATGATCGATAGAAACAACGGGTAGCGGGTAGATAGCTCAATTACTGACAACACCACGGGTAGCGGGGAGATTCTCAATTACTGAAACTGCCTTGGAGTGGAGTGGGTGCCTACCTGACCTCTGGATCCCCCGACCTGTCTGTTAACATTGAATGACAGCTTCCGAAAGGTCTTGCAATCCCCAGACTGAATAAGAAAAATTGCCAATTTGCTTAGCACTTTCGTAGATCATTTCCCCATACTTTGCGCAGTTGGACAGCTCAGTTGGTGGGATCGTTGGAACTGCCGCCTTCTTGAATTGATTCACTAAAGCCAGAACTGATTAGATCAGATCAGATCAGATCAGATGATGGGGTGGGGGTAAACACTTAGAACTGGACTATTTACCCTTTACTATGCTGCCTATTTACCTTTCTCTTTACTCTTACCACCAACCTTGTTCACCTCTAGTTACTGCCTGCCTTACTTAGACTTACTGCATTGGACGGATGGAAGCGAAGGGAAGGGCTTCCACATAGAGCACTGTTGGACGAGCGTTCAGACAGCATTGCTAGGAGATGCTTGAATGTTAGTACCTGTTACTTACCACCTCTTCGATTTAACAACCTCTAGTTACTGTCTGCCTCACTTATACTACCTTTGTAATGCCCCAAACTTATAACATTGGATGATCGGATAAGGGCTTCACATAGAGCTGTTGGACGGGTGGGCATACAGCAAGCATTCACAGGCAGGCCAGGCTTCAATAAATAACACTTGCTTATAGGTTGGACGGGATTGGAGGCCTGTCTATGCATCCGAGGGAGTGATCCTCTGCTATATGCAAGATGGATTGTGAGTCAGACCGCAACCGAACAAGAGTGGATTGGCACTGCTGGTACTTTACCTGGCCCCCAAGGGACTCGAACGATAGGGTATTTATACACGACTATTCGGGCTATAGGGCCGCCATCATTGGTTGGTGGATAGATCTGTGGGTTGTGGGTGGACACATTGAAAGTATGGAGCAATATATATATATATATATATATATTAGGCGACGGTTCTAGAATCTCTCTCCGGAGGGCTATGTGAGGTAACGGGCACACTCGGTGATGAGTGATGTGGAAACGATCCACTTAGATATATTGGCCCATTGGCATACATACTATGGGCATCATTGGATGGAGTAGCTGAATGACGCCCTTCAAATGTGGTGGTGTTGGGAACCTAACGGCTTGATTGATTTCTGTCTGTGCATCAGATGGTAGTGGACGGATGCCGGAGCAAGAAAACAAAGTAGTAACTGTCGGCGGAAATCTCTTCGGCCGCAAGTGCGTGCTATAAATGTAGCGTGTGAGTTCGTCAGCAGCTAGTTGGAACTTAGCTATTCCTCAAGCATATAATAAATAGGCTCAAACTTCCTAATATATATATTTGTGAGCATATAAAAATATTCATTTCTCTCTTTATTCCCTGAAAAAGAGGAGAAGAATACCTAGCCGGGAAACCCCTAACCAGAGCAGACCTTGCCATAGCAGCAGCCATATGGGTAAGTATTATCTATGATAGGCTAGTAGACTAGATTGTGAAATCCTGGCATAAACATAAATATACGACGCATGGAGCCGTTTAACCTGTCCGTAGACACTATCTGCTGATTCCATACACTTAGTTCCATTTCTGTTAAAGCCAGTAAAGCCCCTTTGGACTGGCCGCCGACCAGACTTCCCGGTACTAGCTCTATCGACAAGCCATTTTCGTTCCGTAATCTTATTAAGCTGTAGTGTCAGAACTGGCCTTGCACTACTACTCTGGACTGCACTAAGGGAGAAGGAACTAGAGCTCTCTTCAGGTTCCCACGTGTCCAGGAAGGTGAGTGAGTGAGTGAGTGAGGTTGGTCAGTACCTACCAGGCAATATGGAGTTTTCCATGGCCTCATCAGGTTGTTCAGTCGGGGCAGCAGGCACAATGAGAAATGGATTCAACAGCAGGAGTCCATGGGAAGTCCGGCTTACATCCAGCATGAGTCCTAGGTAGTAGATCGGTGGATTCATTAAGTGCCCACTATTCTCATCATAAGGTCATTGCTAGCCTTGCTCCAATAGTCAAATAGCCACCAGTGTATATCCACATTTTCAGAGGGTCGCCACTTTGCCATAAGAAAATTCCCCATGTAAGGAAGGTTCTTTCTCTCGGGATGTCGTCACATAAGGACGAAAGGATAATAGAGCCAGCCATGTTGGTGACTTCACGAACATATACTACAATAGGAGAGCTAGTATTCTCCAATGTGAGGTTGTAGGTAACCCATCAGAACGAGCATATACATGAGGCTATGTTTTAGCCATACAGTCTTTCCAGTTCTCCATATCTGATAGTCCAGTTAAATAGGCTTTCCACTCGATTCGCCATGTTGGTCTAAGCAGGTGGCCGGGGGCAGGTGCAACCCATATTTTCCCTACTAGTAGCTTCTTACTACAACCATTCCAAAAGACCTTATTAAGGCCTTAATAAGAGGGTCTTTCTTTCTTACTTTATTAGTCTTAGTCCTATGGGGAGTAAGGCCCCCGGACTTCCAGTCTTAGTCCCATGCCCTAAGGCCATAGAGAGTTCAAGCCAAGTTAAAAAAGCCAGTCTCCATTCTTTGAAAAAGAGAGATTCAAGCCAGTTCCTTCTTAAGCAGTAACTACTAGCTCTAAAGACACTAGCTGTAAGTTCCCCGTAGTACTCGCACTAAAGACTTCCCAGTTGTGTTAATTATGAGGCTGTTGGGAAGGGTAGGCAATTTCTTTATTAAGGGTAGGTCCTGCTGTCTCTGCCAGGTGCTTGCTTATGGGTGCCTCTGTAACCACTCCACTCTGGTTCGCTCAGCTTCAATCTATCATTCATTCGTCCACAACTTCGAACTGACTACGGATGCCCTGAAAGGGTAAGGAAAGGGGAAGTAAAGGGTAGGATTGCAAGATTCGTTCATAGGCTGAGTGTCAGGATGTTCCCAAGGAGGAATTTTATTAGTTTCCAAAGGCTGAGTGTAAGGTCCCAAGGCGGAGGTCAGATGCATAGGTTACCAGGAATAGTCCCACCAAAGGCTGTAGGTATGAGGTTACGCGGTCCCAAGGATGAGTGTAAGGATGAGTACCAAGGCTGGAGGGTAGAGTGGCCAAGTAGATACCAAGCCAAGCAGCCCGGCCCAGCCCAGACATATAATCAATTCAATCGCTGCACACAGAAAGCAATTAACATAACAGCACATAGAATCCATTCACATGAGAAGGTCCACAGAAGCAACATTCATTCAAAGCATGCACCTAGCTAGCTTCGTTTCATTAACAGCACAAGCATGGAGTTTCAGGATGGTCCCAAGGCGGAGTTATGAGGCAGAGGTTTCCACGGAGGTGAAGTCTGGCAAGGTTCGGTCAGAAGGTAAGTTTCGTTCATAGGGTAGGGGTAGGCTGGCAAGGTTCGTTCATATGCGGGCTGAGGCAGTATGTCTGAGTGTAAGGTCCCAAGGCATAGGTAAGAGTCTGAGGTTCCCAAGGCTTGAGTGTAAGTCTGGTCCCAAGGAGTAGTTTCCCAAGTATGCGTACCAGGGCAGTATGGGTGAGTGTAAGGCTGTAGGGGTGAGGTACCCAAGGAAGGCTGAGTGTCAGGAGGGCCCCAAGGAGTAGGGCATAGGCTGGAGGGCGTAGGGATTATTATTGAGGTGAGGTCTCGAGGTCGTATCAGTGCAGGTCCGTTCAGGCATTACCGGTCAGTGGGAACACATCATGCCAGGTAGTATTGTTGATTCGGTTAATCAGTGCACCAATCCACCCACCTCACTCACACGACTTGAGTTCCGTGCTCTCGGTCCAACACTCCTCCTGGCCAGCCTCAGCATCAGAATCAAATAAGTATCGGTGACCTCACACACACTAGTTCACTTCCACTCCTTAAGTTATGGCTCACTAATTGAAGTCAGTATCAAGTTCAGCATCCTGGTACTAGTCCAGTGGCTGCGAACAGAAAGCGGATGGAAAGGTTAGTAAGGGAAGGTTCATTCAGAGGGTAAGGATGTAGGTAGGAAGGAAAGGTTCGGTCAGAAGGTAAGGGTAGGTCGGCAAGGGTAGGATGGAGGTCTCAAGAGCAGAGGATCAAGGGTATAGGTATTAGGTTTCAAAGTAGATTCCCAAAGATAGCATTATATACGTGCATATACAAACACACTAAGCAAAGCACAACCTCACACACACAAGTTCTCTTCCGTCCCCCCGTCTGTCTGGCCGAGCAGGGCTAGTATCTGTGTAATAATCCAATCAGTATCGGCGACCTCAATCACATTCTCGGTTCAGTCTCGATCCGTCCGTTGGCCCACGCATCCATCTCGAAGACCTACCCCGGCATTCCTAGTCCCACCAGGGTGCCAGTATATAATTCAATCCAGTTACTCGTGCTGCTTCTTCGACATCAACTTGTCCTTAACCTCGGCGACCACTGGACTGAAACCCGGCATCTCCTACCAGCAGGATCCCCCCTACCGGCATCGAGTGATAAACACCTTGACTCTTGGGATCGACCGCATTGAGTAGCAGCATGGAGTACCGGCATTACCTCCTGGGATCAAAACCTGGGAATCGGGTCTGCTCGGCTATCCTAGGTAAACGCTCTAAAAAGAAAATGTTTAGTAATCAGAAAATCCATTTTATTTCCCCGATTAGGATTATGCCTCCGCCCCCTAAAAAGGCGAAAGTATTAATCACAAGAATGTGGAATGATGCTGTTTTGTAGAACCGGTAGCCGATCTAAGTAGCCTAGCCCGAATAGCCAAGTTGAGTATCCAAGCCAAGCCGATTAGCAGAGTGCAGCAGCTATCCCATTCGATTAGTCAAGTTGACAAGTTGACTGGTCATGTACAATGGGTCCATGTATTATGGGGGCATATGTATTATGGGGCATATGTATTATGGGGCATGGAGAACTGGGCAACTTGGCACTAACAACCAACCACCTTATGGGTTTGGATCCCGGATTAGTCCTTGTTGGTGGAATGCCTCAGCTCTTCTATAATAATGCAATTTTATTTATAAAAAACATCATCGAATTAGAAGAAGTTGTCATTTAGAGCTCCCATGGATTATTACCATTGGATTAGATTAGCGGAGTCTCCTCCGTGACTGAACTAACTCCGTGTCTGTCACCTACCTTTTCTCTTCATCACTGCATCGTAAGTAATGCCTCGTTCATGTCATTGAGAAATAAATAATATTGTCTGGTGGGGGTAATGTAAGAAAGAAAAAGTAGTATAGTGTACTACATGGAACTTATTAATGCATGGACTAAGGACTAAGATAGTCTAAGGCTGCCATGAGAATTACTATATATATATTTATTATCATAGTAGGTAGTCCCAGCCAGGAGTCCTCGCTGATCTAAGTGTCTTTCGTGTAGAGAAATGGGATACTAACCTCTATTGGGTCTGTTGACAAGGGGACTTCTCTCCATAAACTTTATTTGGAGCCTTCCTGGCATCAACTAGCGACATTAACTAGCTCAACTATGACTACATGAGACTGGCTATGAGACTGGGCACATACAACTGGGCACGGGGTATCAATCAGAAACTGTTGGTCACTTACAACCTCCTGGGCACTTACAAGTTGATTCCCATTGGATTGGAGAAGTTGGCGGCATATTGTACAACAAACTTATTTGTGCCTGCCCCGACCGAACCTGCTGAGGCCATTGAGAAATAAATGGATTGTCTGGTGGGTAAGGAAGTATCATATGCAGATTGACTTATTGGCAATTATTTATGTAAACCACTGGGACTGGGAATGACCGACCTTCTGTCAATGCTCGGCTATCCCAACAAACAAACATGGTGGATTCAATTCAAGTTGTTGTGTACTACTTAGGGAATGGGGGTGCTATAAGGATCACCTATCATATCATATGAAAATGGAAAAGTGAAACGTAGAGATGTGATCTCATATAGTATTGATTTATCGATACAATTGGATCTTGGATTATTCCCCTTGATTCCCCATTAGGAGTAAACCCCGATTAGTCCCATTATTGGTTTTAGATAAAACTAATTGATTTATAACAACCTAAGCCTTGGAATGTGCATATTCAGATGAAAATGGACAAATAACAACTATACATTAATGTATATGCTTGTTTAGTAACCAACATGGCTCCAATGGTCTGTTGAACTTACTTACTGCACCGTAGGCAATAGTCGTTAGAGAGAGAATCACTATTAGGATTCTAATTTTAGACTAGCCCATAGAGACTTCCATATGGCTGCTACTATGGCTAGGTATCCTGGTTAGGTCTACCAGCTAGGTATCCTGGCTAGTCCTCATTTGTCAGTCCGTGTGAACCCCTCTCAGCAGAAGACAGGCTGTCGGTCTCCATCCGGTTGTGCCCCCTGAGCGAAAGCGAAGAACTAATTCTAGCTCTCTATAAGTTCCATATGCTAAATTAAATTTGTTATTTCTCTCTCTCCAGTCTCCATTCTTTTAAAAAGAAATAGGTCCTCTTAGCTGAGCGTCAGCGAAGAAGCCATAAGGTACACACGCCCTAAGGTAACTAGCTTTATTAAGAACCTCTTAGGGACGGTGTATTGAGAAAACAGTTCACGTCGAACTGGGCGGGTCACCACAACTTACTTGTAACACCTCCTGGACAGGGTGGAAAGAAAAGCAATAAAACCACTTGAGCTAGCTGTCTCTGCTATGGCATGGCTCCAATGAATGTATGATTCAGGTTGAGATAGGTAACTTATATTTATTATCCTTCCTATTCCTATCGGCTATGGAAAATGTAAACCACTGGGAATGACCTTCAATGCTCGGCTATTGTAAGACCCTCTATGGGGGATGGTTGCTGCGACTCACTCGGCCCCGGCTCGCCCTGGAAAAGTTACACGTAGAGATGCGGTATCGTATGGAATTCACCCCATTATACCCCTCTTCCCATTGTATTAGCAGCGGAGTAACCTAGGGGGGATTATAGCGGATTAGAGCTCCCCACTGGATTATTCCCATCGGATTAACGGATATCCTCGTAGGTAGTCCTCCCAGCCAGGAGTAGTAGTCCTTGCTGATCTAAGTGTCTTTTGTGCAGGGAATAAATGGGGGATACTACACCTACCTCTATAGGGTATGTTGGCAAGAAGGGGGGGGGGATTTCTCTCCAATCCAAGTTAGTTGCCGATGAACTGGGTACAGTGGGGAGGGGAATTTACAGGATGCCGATAGTTTAGCCTGGTTTCTATGCACTTGATGCTATGTACCGCTTTTAATAATCTCATATTTTTAATAATCTCATATATAATAATGCAAATTCCGCACCTATACCTTTTCGGGGGGCCTTATTCAAGTGGATCCGCTCATGGATACCATCTGAAGCAACACCGTACAGGAGGTACTCGATTTGATGGATGATTTGTTACTGACAATGCACCTAATGTTGCTCTATTCATCGAACCTATACTCATATAATATAAGCTACAACTCTGGTCAGGGCAGTGCAGCAATGCTTGACGGACGGATGGATTGAGACTAACCCAAGAGAGAAGGAAGGATCAGCTAGTCATAGCCAGCAGGTCATAGCTAATCATATATAACTTATAGGGCCATTCCAACCAATTAATCACTTTTATGTTTGGCAGCAGGATAGATTCATTGGCTCGGCGGGGCTACTCGGTTGAGCTCATGCACGGGGCTACTCGACTGGGATACTCGGCTGCTCCGCTTGGCTGGGATGCTCGCGTTGAATACTTGGATTTGATACCGGGATTGGATGGCCTGGGCTACTCCACTAGAGACAGAAAGAATACATGGTTGAAACTTACGAGCATTTAGATTTAGTTCCACTTAACTGATTTGATTTATCAATTATTGATAAATGATTAGGCTGCTAATGAAGCTGGCCAGGAGGAGCGGCCAAAGGCAGCTGATGAGTCTTCTGGAGAGAGGCGTTCCCAACAACAAATGCCACATCCTACGAGAATTGCGTTCCCAACTGAAACATCCTACGAGAAAGGCGGTCCCAAAGGCCCAGTCCCCGTTTTACGCCCGACAACACGTATACCAGGGCCACCGATACCCACAATGTGACAGTCCCTCTGATCGACAATAAACGAAGAACCTATACCCTCGAAGAACCCTATACCGAAGACGTGAAGTCTATATACGCCAAAACATACCACATCCCGAGTGTGTGTGAGGTCACCGATGGATGAGGAGCGATTGATTCGATTGATTCGATTCGATTGATTGGAAACATCTTTCAGGGGTGGGGCGATCCACTGGACACTTGATACATCGTTTGAGGTGAGGCGGTCCACCGGACGGGAAGGAAACAGACAACATAGTTTGAGGTGAGGCGGTCCAACTGATGAGTATTCCGGCAGAGGCATTGATTCGATTTGATTCTAGCAACTGATGAGTATTCTGGGGAGGCAAGTTCCAACTGATTCATATTCCGGGAGAGGAGCGAGGATACGAGCCGCTCCCCGAGGCACGAGGGAGAGGAGTTCCAATTGACCCAGATTCCAGGAGAGGCGTACCCATCATTCAATGAAGAGCGTGAACACCAACCACCTACCCGAAATACACCACCTACCATACAGCTATCAATTCACTTAGTGCTTACTTACTTATGTTTATACTGAAATATCCGTAGAAAATACAATATATATAGTACAGGCGCGCTATGCGAAATAATGTAATAATCTCATATATAAGGCATGAGATGAAATTGAGGGAGGGAGATCTCCAAATATGAAAGGGTGGAATTTGGGTTTTTCCCAATCCATTAATCCGGATTTACGAATTGACCACGTATGGAGGGGAAGCACCTTAACTCATTACCCTCTCTTTTCTTCCACGCCTGAGTTGACCTGGTACTTGCTGCCGGGGAATTGACCAAACAAGATCAGGGCAGCTGAGAAGTTTGACCATAGAGATAGTTTCAAGCGCACTTAAGCAATCTCTATTTTCCCCAGTGAAAAAGGTTATACCAGAGTTTAGATATCGCACCATCGCCATTATAGATGATCTAATCCATTATTTCATTTCGCGCAGTGTGCCTGTCTTTTTTTGTGGCAGTGAAAGTAACATTTACTTTACGAATAATGGCGTTTTAAGACGTTTCACACTTCTGCTGGAACGATTTATGTTTGCTAGCTTGATCCGGTTGCTCAGATCATTGGGGAATGTCGCCTCCCTGCTCTTGCTGCCTTTCCCGCCCGTGGGCA
>Ga0316215_1000063_pt1 | contig 18097 bp, 19 predicted proteins | sample NRE5metagenome_FD_207796 | JGI IMG/M metagenome (GOLD analysis project Ga0316215, IMG submission 207796) | Spruce roots microbial communities from Maridalen valley, Oslo, Norway - NRE5 | ecosystem: Host-associated > Plants > Roots > Unclassified | place: Norway: Oslo | collected 2017-09-15
TTCGATCGCAACAGCTTAACGACGTGAAGATTAGCCAGCTCGTAAACCTCGAAAGCGAGTCTACTACAATTTTCGACGTGATTTCGAATCTTATCTTTGATCGTATCGTTTCTACAAAAACTATTCAACGTCGTCTTTACGGAAGTCGTCGGGAGGTTTCTTCATTTTATATACGCCTTATAAAGCTTTATATATAAAATGGGATAAAATGCGATTATTAATTTAATATCTTAAGATATTAAATTACTTTTTCCTCAAGAGTTTTAATTTTTGATGTTGAACCGTAGTTTTAATTTTCGCGTTTAAAATTTCATTAATAAGTTCGATGGAATCTAACCCTTGCTCGGTACATATTTCATTCAGCTTTTCTTTATATTCTGGTTTCGTTCTAGGAATTTTTTTATCGATGGTAGTTAATACTAACATCGTGTCAGAATCGAAGGTTATTTCCGTTTCACCTGACTCGGTTAGATAAATTTCGATTTCTTTCACGATATCTTTTTCTTCTTTCTTTAATTCGAATAACGTGTTATTACAACTTTTAATACTTTCCCTAATTTTAGAATATTGAATTAATAAGTTATCAATTGACATTTTTATATACGTTTAATTTATTTATACCGAATATATCGATATATATTTCTCTTTCAACCGGGGATAATTCATTCGGATTCATACCATCTCTCATGGCGATATCTAATTGAGTTCCAATTTCGTATACATTCAAAGAATCATCAGTTTTTTTTGATATCAAATTTGATTCGTTACGATCCGGATTCTTATCGTACAACGCTTGCGATATCAATTTTTGTCTATATTTATCGATCAAAGGCATATGATCGGTGATACATTTCGATTCTTCTGATCCAAAAGCTTCCTCATAAGTTCGTTTTTTTCCACGAAAAGCCATTTTAATAAATCGTAATTAATTAAAATTATATTTATTCAAATTTTAATTACGGATTGGTTCCCTTCGCATTGTTTAAATCTTTCTATTATTCTCGTACGCGGAGTAATTTCTGGTAACGAGTCCTTATCAAACGGATATTCATCGGAACATTTGGTACTACAAAATTCTAACATTTGTTGTTTATACGGAATTCGAAATCCCAATATCGCTTCCGTTTTACATACTTCGCATTTAACATTGAATTTTTTAGAAAATAGGAAATCATTTAATTTAGAAAATAATCCCGGAGCTAATTCTATCTCCGGGATTATTTCTGATTCAATCTCTTCGTTCGATTGACGAATTTCTTTTTCCTGTCGCGGCAAAATTTTTTGTACTTCTTGAATGAATTCTTCAGGAAATATACCGCGTGATGTTAATACGTATTCGCGAGAATAACATATTAATTTATTTTCCGTATTAGACGGATAATACACGACGTCATTTTCGGAATTCTCAACGCATTCTAAGGGCAAATTAACATCAATACGCGCGGGTGGTAACGCCAGTTTTGGTCTCGTTGGAATTCTTTGCATGTCTGAAGAAAATTCTATCATTTCATAAAAAACTCGTTGAATCGCTTTTTGTTGATTAAAAATGACGTAACGTATTATCACCAATTCTTCAATTTTAACCTGAGGATTCATAAAAACTTCCGGTAACAGTTGTTTCTCCGTTAAAGATACTAAGTCAATAGCTTTATATTGACTGTGTGACATTCGTTGTAAATGAATTTGAGGGGGATTTATAATTTTTTGTAAGTAAACGAGAACTTGAGATAAATGAATAGCGAATTGTTCGATGGAAGATTGATTTAAATTATTAATAATATCGTCTACGAATGTAGGAACTTTATCAGATACGATATTAATAAAAGAATTACTATTTAATAATATTCTGGCAACTTCTTTACATCTTGCCGTTAATTGTAAGGCAGCGTAATTAGTTATTTCTCTGGAAGGAGGTTTGTTATACGCCATCGCCGCCTTATACATCTCAAATGTTTCTACGATTATATTTTTCTGTTTATTACTCACAATAATTAAATATCCTACCGCTGATGGAATAAATTCACGAGTTTTGAGCCAACTATCTGTATACCACTTACTAGAAACTACGTACCAATCCGTTCCTTCTATTACGGAATTTGGATTAACGTATTGAGGATAAATGTCCCGTTTAACTACGATACCGCTTACTGAACTCGATGTAAATGCTTTTAACCACGGGGAAGCTTTATATTTAGCGATCAATTGATCGATAGTAGAATTTGTAAAATAATTGTTAGTCATCACGTTTACGTCTGGTACTGGAACCCACATTTTATTCGGAAGTTGTTCAACGTATCGTATTTGAGATACGACTCTTTGTTCGATTCCAACTTTAATATCCTTTATTATATCTTCCAACGGTCTTTTTGGTACTACAGCTCGACTGGGTCTACGTTTAGCTTTTCTTCCTACGATAATTCTTTTCATAACCGAAATCGCGTCAATAATTTCATCAGATGATTCGCCGTAAATTATAAAGAACTGAAACATATCGTCGTAGTCGGATGCGTTAAACGCAACTAAAAAATTATGTACGAGAAATGAAGGAAAATGCGATTCTAATTTAATTAAACATAATAAATCATTTCTTTTCGCAACGTTTACTTTTTTCAATAAAATATCTACCGATCTGGTATCGTTAATATTTCCCGAAATGTCGTCGTCTAATATTCTATCAGACGTAAACGAGTTTTTATCAATTGAATTTTTTAATTGATTTCTAATGTCAGCGTCGATTTTATCTATTTCTTCATCTATAGCGTCTCGTAAATTTTCTATTGAGATATCGATTAAATTTACGTACGCTTTTCTTCTTTTATGAACGACATCTCGTTTAACTTGAGGTTTAACGACTACTGGTTTAGGATTTTTAAATTGTTTTTTAAATACGTTCATTTTAAAATCTAAAATTCTTTTCATAATTTCGTACGTATAAACGTTTGTCGAATAATAATAAAATGAATGATAATTTACCGAATATTCTTTTCGCATTCGCGCGCGTCCCGGACGAATTGAAAACGAAAGAAATGTGCGAAGTCGTTGTATGCCAAAATCCGTTCGCTTTGAGTAATGTGCCAATCCAATTTATAACTAAAGAAATGTGCGAAATTATCATGTATAAAGACCCGCTTTATTTAAAATTTATTCCTTTAGACTTTATAACGGAAGAAATGTGTAGAATGGCCGTCTTTCGAGACGGCAGAGCTTTAAAATACGTTCCGGAAAAATTTAAAACTGAAGAAATGTGCCAAATAGCGACTTCTGAAAAGAAAGATTACGAACATCCCGTTCTCGATAAATTTAATATCGAAGAAATTTATAAAATAGCTATAACGGATGGCGGAATTAATTTGAAATTAGTTCCAACAGAATTAATTACCGAAGAAATATGTAAAATAGCGGTATATAAAAATCCGATCGCGCTTCGTAATATTCCAACGGAATTAATTACGGAAGAAATGTGTAAAAGAGCAGTCTTTAAAGATGGCGAAATGATGAAAGACGTGCCGATTAAATTTAAAACGGAAGAATTTTGCAAAATGGCAGTAATATATAACGGCGAATGTATAAAATACGTGCCCGTTAAATTTAAAACGGATGAAATGTATAAACTAGTTATTTTGGGAGGGAGAGGACAAAATATAAAACTAATTCCTGACGAAATGTTAACTATAGAAATGTGTCAAATGTCAGTAGTTAAATTTCCGTACTCGTTTAGATACGTGCCGGACGAATTTAAGACGAAAGAAATGTGTGAGGAAGCTATCGCTAAAGATATCGGAGTATTTAGTTATATTCCCGATAAATTTAAAACTGAAGAAATGTATAAAATGGCGGCGTACCGTGATCCCGATGTATTCTTCATCATACCCGATGAATTGAAAACGCAAGATATGTGCGATTCGATGATGTCGAAGCATTGCGGCGTAGATACGTTTACGAAAGTTCCCGATAAATTTAAAACTGAAGAAATGTGTAAAATGTTATTACGACGTGATGGTAACGCGTTGGAACATTTCCCGAGTAAAATGAAAACTCAGGAAATGTGTTATATCGCGGTTTCGGGATATCGTAACGCGATAGAATTTGTACCGAATAAATTTAAAACTCCGGAATTGTGTAACGTAGCCATTTACGGATAGATCCGCGCGAGTATAATGAATTATAATCTACGAGATTATAATTCACGAATTTTATAATAAACCTTTCTCTCATTATATTAAAATGAACGAATTTCAATTAAAAAATGAAGACGCTCCAGTTTTATCGGATAGAGAAACCGATTCCGCTGTAAAAGATTTGTACCATAACGATTACGTAAATATCAATAGAAAATATTGCGATCCTATTAATCCCGGTGAGCCGAGACTGGCTTTGATGTCTTTCATTAAGGCTCCAGGAGTTCAATGCGGAGAAGATGGTATTTTCGGCGTAATTAAAATTAGAGGAGCATTTTATACCGTTGAAGACGCCGATAAAAAAGCTAAAGAAATAATTAAAAACGTAGATTCTACTAATTCGATATATACTTGCTTAATCGGCCAACCTTATCCGTTAATGGTGAGAGGCCACGCTCTGGATGTAGTAGAAGTCGATTTAAAAGAAAAAACTGAGGAATGTATATCCACGAATGTAAAAGAAAAACGAAAGGAAGAACAAAAAGAAATTGAGGAAATGAAACGTAGGCGAGAAGAATTGTATAAAGATGTTGATCCCGAGACTAAAATAGATCCTGAAGAAATTTACATAGAGCATAGAGTTAAACTAGCGCAATTAAAATGGAATAAATCGGAACATAAAAAGAAAATTATAGAATGCGACGCCGCGATTGCCAAGTGCGTTACGTATTTAGAAACTGAAAATATTAACCATCCCGAATACGAGACAACTTATTTAGAAAAATATAAGAAAGCCCGAGATGCCGTAAATATTCCGGATACCAGCGAATCTATGTCTCTCATGAAATTTATGATGTTAGATATTAATTCCGATGATTTATAAATATTAACCATTAGTTTAAAAATGAAGTTTAAAGAAGATTTATTGGAATTAATTGACCAATTATTGATATTATTCGAAAATAAAAATAAAATAATATACAAGAAATTAATTTTTTATCATCATCACGTTAGGAATCAATTAGACGAAGACGATTTAAAATCAATAATAGAATATTGTTCTCGAGATGTAATTCAAGATAAAATTAAAAATAAAGATATTAATTTTTTAAAAAATACTCGTTATTACGAAGACGTTAATATGCTATGGAGCGAGTTGGATGATCCTGAAAATAAAATATCTATATGGCAGTGGATTAACGTTATTTTAAAGGATCTTTGAATAACACAAAATGGAGACTCTGATAAAAATTTCTAAATTTTGGAATTTAGAAATTTATGGTAATGTATGTTTTCTTACGATTGGAGCGTTATTTTCATCATCGTCCGAATCGTCATTTTTCAACATGTCGTTGGAATCTTTTTCTACTGGAGGTGGAAACAAATTTCTTGGAGATGTAAACGTATTACAGATAATTACGTCGTTCAATTTTAATTGAAACGATGGTTGTACACCTACGTAAATATTATCAATGGTTACCTCGCACATAGCCATACATCTAACTCCGATTAAGTTGTGCGCGTTCAATTGGTTATCTTTCATATCGTAAAACCGACTTTTAATTTTAGGAGGGATTAACGGATTACGATTTTGTTCGAACACGGTTAAAAGTTTAGGATATAATCCTGGAGCCTTATTCGGTATAGGTATTCCATCTTTTTTCCTAATAGTAAATATAGTTAAACATTTAACCGAAGCGACGTATACTTCGTTATATCTTCCTATAGCTTTTTTAACTTCGTCTGATAACAAATATTCTTTGGCTAACTCATCTATTTTTTTCAACATGTCCATAGTGTTTTTTTCTTCAAGAGTTAGTTCCGGTTCGGGCATTTTTTGATCATCGTACATGACTAATCCAAACGTATACGATTCAATAGGATTTGTATCGTCAGATGGATTATTTTGTTGTCCGGTAGGTTTATCCGATTTTTTTATATTTCGATTTTCTTGTATACCCCATGAAAATAATTTTGGTAAACTCACAGAAAGCTTCATTTTAGTAGGTCCGTACGTAATTGGAATACGATACGCTTTAATTTTCGGATCAGGAATCGGAATTTGGAAAGGAGGTTCGAAATTAATCGCGTTAACGTCTAATGTTTTCCAATTAACAAATGATCTTTTAGGCTCACACATGTTGGTTGAATTTTGTATAATTAAACGATATAAAAATTCAATTTTTATAAATTAAAATGGCTTCGAACGTAATCGAATTGAAGGAATTTAATTTTAATTTAATAAAACCGAATGAACAAAGTATAAGAACTAGTGATGGTGGATCGAAAATAACTATTATAGGTAAACCGAGATCGGGAAAATCTGTTCTAATAAAAGCATTATTAAACGCAAAAAAACATTTAATTCCGATCGGAATAGCTATTTCGGCAACTGAGAATACGAATAAATTTTATTCAAAACTTTTTCCCGATTTATTTATATACGACGAATTTAAATTATCTATAATCGAAGCTTTGAAAAAAAGACAAACGTTGGCGAAAGAACATTTACAAAATTCGTGGGCGGTGTTGATTATGGATGATTGTATGGATAACGTCTCAGTTTTTAACGATCCTATTATGATCGGATTAATGAAAAATTCGAGACATTGGAATTTATTATCCATTTTCGCTAATCAGTACGTTTTTGATTTTAAACCATCGATTCGTACTAATATTGACGGTGTATTTATATTTCGCGAACCAAATTTGTCGACTAGAGATAAAATATGGAAAAATTTTGCCGGTATAATTCCAACTTTTAAATTGTTTTGTCAAATTATGGACGAAATTACCGTAGATCATGCGTGTATATACATCGATAATCAAAGTACGAGTAATAAATGGCAAGATTGCGTTTATTACTACACGGCGCCTTTAATTGAAAACTTTAATTTTGGAGTCGATGAATTTTGGCAATTTTCCGAAAATAGACGTAAACATGATTAAAAATTTATAAGAAATTATTTATATTTTATTAAATTAAATTGAAATTAATAAAATGAACACGACGATTTTAATTTTAATATTAGCTCTATGCGTTGGCATAGCAGGAATAGTTAAGTGGAAATATACGGGTCTACGAGTAGATACAGAACATAGTCATTTTATCGAAAACGTGCAAACCGATATTATTTCATTCGTTAGGAATGGATTCGCGATCGCGAAACAAGATTCTAAATTTAACTTAAACGAGGATTTTTTAATTAAATTCGAAATGGCATCGCGTAATATGGGAATGTTATTTTCCGCGGGACTTGATCACGCGGGTCCCACTGTATGCTTAACGTGTACTTTAATTTATACGGGACAAATTATTTTTAATTATATGGATGGTAATAATCGTAAGACATACTCATTTACTACTCAGGAATCGGTAGCAGATGGATTATGGCATAAAATAGAGTTACATAAAACTAAGAATTTAATCGTGTTTAAAATTGACGACGAAATTTCTCAACAAGTACACTGGAATATTGATTTTAATTTTAAAGAAAGTACAATTCTATTTGGAGGATCTGACGATAGTAGTTTTTACATTTACATGGGATGTCTTAAAAATATTTATCTAAACGAAACAAAATTAACTAATTTCACTTTCATTAATAATAATGCTCAGGACATAATAAGTAAATCTTGTGACGTCAAACCGTTTCCATCAACGATGTTTCGTGGTACTAGATTAAGTTTTAACGGTAGAGGTAACGCGATATTGCCTAAAGGGTCATTCGTGGTTGGAATAAATGCGAAAATATCATTCACGGTGAAGATAAAAGACACAAATAATAGACAAGTAATTTTAATGTTAGAAACGGATCCAAGACTTAATAAATTTATGATTTATTCCGATACAGATGGCACCGTTTCTTGTCAAATTATGATAAATAAATCAAAAATTCTAAAATTACGCGGTGGTGGAGGATATCCCGCTAAAGCGAGAGTAGAATACGTTGAAATAATTAAAACTGGAAACGTCATTAAATTATACATAGATGCCGAAATGAAGGACGAAGGGTTATTGGGAAACGCCATTGATTCGATACCAAATGGTAGAGTATTTGTTGGGGGTGCTGGAGGTCAAATTGCGGATACGGACCCGAGAGAAAATTATCAAGGATGTATTACGGATTTAAAACTCAATGGTATTCTACAAAGTCAGTTTACAGTCACTCAAGGTGTAAGTGAATGTTAGTAATTTTTAGCGTACGATTCGAACGCCGCCATTACGGTTTTAAAGTGTAGCGATGATTAAAAGGCTTGCCTTTTAATCCATTAATGTAATTAGTTTTTCCAACTATAAATTGTCTATTTTTGAATAAATAGTTGTGATCGGTACCATTTCCGTAAATCCTTTGTTAACGTAAATAGTTTTTTCAATCGAAGCGACGTATTGTTCCTTCGTAAGAGGTCCCCCGTAACACATCATTAATTCTGGATCAGGAGATGGAATAATATTACACGGTTTATATAACAATCCATTAGAATTCATAGCGTACATCATCAATAATAATCTCGAACTATCATTAAATCTAAAATCGTGATTATTTTTATTAACGAAAGCTTGCGCGCAATTGAATGAACAAAATATACCGTAAGTTATAAATTCATTCGTTAGTTCGTAATCTAAATGTTTAGTTCTACGAACCTTTTTTTTTTTTACGTCAATGGGACACCCGATAGGGGTAATATGTTCTTCAATATTTAACGTACAGAACATACATCGGTATCTATTTTTTCTAGTTAAATCCGGTGTTATATACACATCAGACAATTGAGTTACGTGCATCCTCGTCAATTTTTCCATCGCTTTATAATTTAATTATAAAGCGATGGAAAAATTCAATATTTATACATTTAGGAAGAATATAATAAATTATAAGCAGTAATTGGAACATTACACGCTATACGTGCCATTGATAATATACTAGATACGACTGAAAAACATTCGTACGGATGAGTAAAAATATACGCGTATGTGTACAAATTAATGGCCATTTTTATTACTTTTATAATAAACGTGAAAGAAACTGCAATAACGATAGTTTTGATGCCATTTTTAATTCCGCTATAAACGATAGATCCTATATCGTTTATAGATAAATAATTTTTAATATTTTGTTCGACGACCTTATCATCCGTATCGCGAACAATTTTGTATTTAAATTCGATTCCGCGTATTTTTTCCGCTAAACTCGCGATTTCATCTTCAATTTTCGTAAGTCTAGTACTCGAACAACGCTCCTTACTTTTACTTCCACTTCTAGTATTCGAACAACGTTCCTTACTTTTACTTCCACTTCTAGTACTTGAACAACGCTCCTTACTTTTACTTCCACCTCTAGTACTCGAACAACGTTCCTTACTTTTACTTCCACTTCTAGTACTTGAACAACGCTCCTTACTTTTACTTCCACCTTCAATTTTCGTAAGTCTAGTACTTGAACATCGTTTACTCGATTGTTTACTACTCATTTTATTAAATCGGGTTATAATTTCGTAATCTAAATGTTTATTACGAAATGGGACGCGTGTGACTAAAATAATAACGCGTTATGGGTACAATCTTTAATTTCTTCTCTAAACGTTACTCCGTGAAACGTTTTATGTACACCCGTAGGTACGGTTTTCCATAGATCGCAATATCTATCTATGACATGAGCTTTACTCGGAATTTGATGACCGGGCACAGAATCTCTGAACCATTCTTTGAAACGACAGTATAATACGTCTCCGGTTATTTTACCATTTTCGGACGAATCGTCTATAAATTCGTCCGCGAATTGTTTGTAAATGTTATTATCTTGTTTATACGCGGCCGTAGCTATTTTAACCTTTTCAGGAACTATTCTTTCAAATTTATTATAATATCTGAGTCTATTAATTAAAAACCACGCTAACGGTTGTAAAATATACGACATGTTATGTTTAAAATTTTTATTTTCGGGAAATATTTTACAACGAAACATGTCGTCTTCGTGAGACGGACATTCGGATTCCGGTAAAAATTTAGATTCGAATGGAATTACTCTAATTCTATCCCAAGTAGCTTCGTCCGCATCTTTAATTCCCGGTAATTTATTACATATCATATGAAGTTTGAAAAATGGCGTAATTTCTCTAGCTTCTTTTCCTCTCTGAAACAAATCCCTAGCCCAGTAAGAATCATTTCCAGTTAAGCTTTTTAAAGTTCCAGCGCTGATTAATTCATCGGGATTCGGTTCGTCCATAACAGCCCATCTAACGCCACCACCGGCTCTTGCTAATTCGGGAGCCGCTTGTCCCATTTGTTGTTTTTTCCCCGTTATCAAGGCTGTATTAAACTTAACGGCTAATCTACCTAACATTTTTTCAAACATAGTTTGCGTGATGGATTTTCCATTACGACCGGTACCAGTCCAAAATAAAATAACTCTATCTTGATTACCACCTATAAATAATTGACACACTTGATCCAAGAAATAATCTCTTATTTCTTGGTCCGGGAATATTTTTCTAAAATGATCGATAACTTCTATTACTTTTTCGTGATGAACAGAACCGTAATTTTCGTATTCGATAGGAATCGATTCCGATAAATAATCTTCCGGTTTCCCATTTCTAAAACTAAAATTCGCTCCGGTAAAATCGTACACTCCATTTTTAAACGCTATTAAATAAGGATCTTTATCCAACAAATGATAAAATTCGCTGTTTCTGAAAACTTCTTTACATTCCGTCATAATAGCGCTTTTGAAGGTAGTGCATTTACAAGATTTAATTAATTTTTTTAACGACGAAATTTTGTCTTTATAATTTTTCAATTCTTCCGCGTCAGTAATAGTTAATCTTTCTTTTTTTAAATCCGTTATGTATTTATTGAACGCTTTTATTATTCCTCCGTTTTGATCGGATATTCTTTCTCTTAATTCGTAGCATTGTTCCGAAGCTTTCCAAATGTGATTATCGTATTTATACCACATCGCGTTAGCCGTAGAATAAACGAATTCGTTACCGTATTCGTTATATAACAATTTCGCCAGATCATTATGTCCTCCATTAATCGCGGAATATAATAATTTCTTTTCCGTTAATTTAATATATTTTTCGTATTCCTCTTCGCTATCTTGTTTAGCGAAAAATTTTAACGTAGCTATCGTATATTGATTTTCTCTCATATTCGTCCATAAACATATACATTCCGCTTCGTCGTATTTTTCGGATCTTTCTGAAAATTCCAACCAAATAGATAATCCGACGTCATCCCCTTCCGTTATATTCCAAAGACAAAATCCAATTGAAAGCCAATCACTTCTTTCATCTGCTCTCGAATCATTTATCATAGCGAGTAAAATTTTTACCTCATCCATATTGTCATCTATCGTTTTTTGTTTAAAAGACGTTCTGGTGATTTTTTTAAGACTGCACGAATCAAATATTGGCGTACTGACACTCGATTTTGGATTGTAATAATATTCTTGCCGATTAAATAACACGGTGGATAAAATTCTAGGTAATAATTTTTTAACCGAACCATTTACGGTTAAATTCGTTTCGTTTCTACATTTCGGTAAAACGTAATCGGATAACGCGTCTTCTATCGAAATTTCCATTACTGTATCAGCGTAACATTTCGTCACCACGTACGGATTATTATTTGGTTTTCTTGATCCGTACATTAACCAATGCGCTTTTAATGACGCCGAATCGATAAATTCGTAATTTAATTGACCATCTTTCAATCTATCGAACAATCCGTTTAATTTTTGTTTCGCGATAGGTATAATGTACGCTTCTTGTATCTTTACATTACAAAATAATTTAGGAAAATGTAAATGAAAACCATTTTTAATATATTTAATTCCGTTAAATTCTACTTCGTACGGATTTTTTTCTAATAAGACGCACGTTAACGCTTCCGGTTTTAAATCCTTAAAAGTTTCGTGACACGCTTCTTGAAACGCGTTAATCACGTCGAGTACTTCGTCTTCGGTGTATATATATTTATTATGCAATTCGCAATTTTCTTTTCTCGTTTTCAAATCAACGTCGACTAATATAGGTGATTCGATACCCGGAGTTTCTGCAAAATATAATGGTTCGTTTAATTCTACGCATTTAGAGTATAATTCCCAAAATCGGACCAAATGATTACCAACACTAATTTTACCATACGGAGGACCTAATAGAACATGCGTATGAGATATGTCATTCGTTTTAGTTTGCCTAACAAGATTAATCAATTCTACATAATAATTAGTCTCCGTATGATCCATTTTAATTAGTTGGTTTAAAAATGGCAAAATTATTCATTTTTAAATCCAAATTTGGATTTAAAAATATTATTCGTAAAATAAATCACGAATCACGCTTTTAATTATAACGTAAGCTATAAATACCATCACGAAATCTTGAAAGATTTCGTAAACGTTTAACGTTCTAGTACGCGGTATCGGTTTTAATTTATCGCAATTGATCTCTTGAAGTCGATAAAACCAATCGGGTATTATCTTATCAACTTCATCATTCGGTTGCGAAACGTTTTCGTTAGTTTGATGATTCATATCGAATTTAAACGTAACTTTTATTTTAATTATTCAATTTTTATAAAATGTACGCATTGAATTCTCTAGTCAGTTATGATTACGTTTCAGCATTTTCGGATCCCAGATTAATTTCAGCGGCTCATTCCGGGCAAAAATTAGTATTAGATGCTCCACCGTTAAATGGTACCGTTAAAATGAGAGATGTAGATGATATAAATAGATCTTACGGTTCCGTCTATAATTCGATATCGGATATTAATAACGGACAAATATTATATTACTACGATTCGGAAATAGGTAAACCATTCATTCAGCCCTTATTCGACGATAGTTCCGTCGTGAGAGTCGATTATATAGATCCCATGGGTACTTATAAACCTCATTATTATAGAGATTCAACTGTAGTTTGCGGTAAAGGCTTAACGTGGTTAGAGGATTCTCAATTTCAACGAAATGATATCATCGCTTCGCAAATTTGGAAAAGAAATCAAACGTATCCATTATTAGCGTATTCGTTATAGAATGTTTTAACTACTCGCATTACAATGAGTACATTTGTACGTATGACCGTATAAATCGCATTCTTCTTCTCGCCGTTTTTGTTTATTTTTTACAGCCACTTGATATTGTTTACAATTTTCGTCGTACGGCAACATATGCTTACAACCGCAACATTTGTGACATAGATCGGGTTTACAAAATAAATAGCACATGGCATAACGCCATCCACTTTTGCTGTATTTTCCTTTTTCAAGATTTTTTTGTATACTAAACGCGGAACAATGATCGCACTCGCATTTAATTCTACAAACCGCGCACTGGCAGTAATTGTCAGTGATAACACCGTTTATCTCATCTATATTTTTTGAGGCTAACAGGTATTGTTTACATCTTTCTATTTGTACGTCGCTACAACCGCAACATTTTTGACATAAATCTGGTTTACAAAATAATTCGCATTTATCGTATTGTCCACCTAGTAAACTATATTTTCCCTGCTCAATATTATGAGAAATGTCACCTACCGAACATAATTCGCACGCGCACGTAAATCCGCACTCGTCGCATTTACAGAAATTTAAATTCGACATTATTACGTTATTTTATTTCAAATAAATTTATTCAATTTTCCATCTAGATCTCCAATCCCATTCGTCATCTTCTCGATTTAAAACTATCGACGGGTGAAACGTATTTCTCAATTGTTCGGACGTAGGAGCTTTTCGTTTCAATACGTCTTGTACTAATTGAAAAAACGAAAATTCGTCGCAAAGTAAAGGAAATTCTAATCGCTCGTTCATGTATAAATTAGCGTCTGATGTACCTTGTTTCGTAATTAACCATAACAATAATTTACACGCTAACGTATAATTCTCGTTATTACCACCGCGGGACGCGTCACGCAGCGTAACGCGTCCGATATCGTAAATAACGATTTTTACATTTACAGCGGCTAACTCTTTCGATAAATACCGTAAAATATATTTATAAGACGTCTTTATGGAATCGTATTCAGGATTATGACTTCTATTGCAATAATTTACCCATACTAATATACATTGTTGTATAACGCCATAAGAACGTTTTCTTTCTTCGATGAAATTTTTTAAAAAGAGAATAAATTGCGATAATTTAATACTATTCTCGTTATTATCAACGCAATCGGCGTATATAATTACATCGGATAAAAGTATATCGTCTCGATATAGAAATCTCTCTATTCGTGATCCGTTATATTGAACGTGTTTGTTTAAATTATTATCCGCGTATTGAGACGATATAAACTCGCAAGGATTATAATTAGACTCTAACGCAGAAGTTACTATCACGTACTTTGGATTTAAATCATAAATTCCTTTCGCTAATAGATTACCGATAGAATTATCTACTCCGATTACCGTAACGCCATATTGGGTAAATTTTCCGGTAGTTAATAAAATATTTTCAACGTTACTCACGCATTTATGGCAAAGATATTCACAATTATTATCGTAATGTATCGTTTCGCAATTATTACCTATGCAAGATCTAATATTATCTACATTTATTATCGCAAAACGGGTAAATTCTAATTTTTCTCGTTTTGGAATTTCTATAAAAGGAACAACCGTTGCCGAAAACCACATATTCGCGAGAATTTGATAAAATTCGTATTCTTTCTTCGAGAAATTTACTATTTTAAAATGAGAATTAATAACGCTTTCTTCAAAATCCTGTGAGTAAATTATTTTTTTAGCGCGAACATCGTATCCGCAACGATACATCGTTCTGTCATAAGATAATAATACAGTTAAAAAATTCGTAAATGTTACTGGTAGTAATTTACAAGTTAATGTAGCATTGGGGAATAAGGTTTGAAGTTCTTGATAATCGGTCAAGTCTCCGTAACGAACCATGAATTTTAACGGATTTTGAGAATACACGTGCATTGAAATATGAGAAATATTTTCATTTTTGCATTTCTCGTTATACGCGCGTGCGATTAAATACGGAATAATCTGCGTTATCACGTAACAATCGTCGTAATCGCGGAATTGGAATTTTTGATTCGTCATATATTCGTAAAAATCCGTCTCCGCTATTTTTATAGCTCGTAAAAATTTTTCTTTAGCCATTATAATATTAATTAATATTATAATGATAATTATTTTCAACTTTTTCAATCAATTTCTATTGATACTTCCGAACAATTGTTCGGAAGTAGGAGATTTTCGAAGATATAAATCTTGCATTAATTGATAAAATGAAAATTCTTCGCATATAGCGGGATATACCGATGCCGATGACGCTCTATTCATAAATAAACACGCATCAGATGTGCCTTGTTTCGAAATTAACCATAGTAACAATTTACTTATTAGTATGCGGTTATTATACATCGTGTATCCTGAGTCGTACATAATAATTTTAATATTAACAATCGCTAATTGTTCGGATAATTTCCATAAAATACACTTTTGACGGGGTTTTAAACAATTAAACGAATCAGGAGAATCTAACCATACGAATATACATTGACGTTTTCTATCATAACTTTTTTTAAAACGAATCAAATCCAATAAAAATTGTTGAAACGCGTGTAGTTTATCACATAATCCTTCGTACGACGATTCATTGTAAATGATAACATCCGATAAAAAGATTTTATTTTTAATTCGACCTTCGATAGCGTGAACGTGTTCGTTCGAGTTGTCGGTAAAAAATTTTGTCGATATAATTTTATACGGATTATAGTTAGATTCTTTTTCGGAAGTTATTACGATATTAATTGGTTTTAATTTAAAAATTTCTTTAGCTAATTGATGACCGATGTCGTTATCATTATCGACACCAATTACGGTAATACGTTTTTCGGTAAAATAATCACCGATTGTTAATAAAATGTTTTCGAATACGATTTTACATTTTTCGCAAACGTAGCGATATTGCGCGAAATATCTTTTCGTATCACAACCTTTAATCGCGCACGATATAATCTTATCAAAATTTATTATTCCGTGTTCAAAACTTATGACAATATCGTTTTTTCCTTCCGTAACTTTTTGTATTTCTGAAATAGAATCGACGGTAGCCGAAAACCATACGGACGCGTGATTTTTATACATTTTATACGTACCAGGTGCGGGGGTTTTATTAAATTTAAAATGAGAATTTTTAACGCTTTCTTCAAAACTCGGTAACCAAATTATTTTTTATCACGAGGAATGTATCCGCAATGATACATCGTAAAAATAGATTGCGAAAACAGCACGTCTAAAAAATTTGTGAACGTTATTTTTTCGAATTTAAATAACGTAGGTAATACGTGATCGTGTACGTATTCTGTACCAAATGTAGATATAAATTTTAATGGATTTTTAGAATATACGCGTATATCGTCATAAGCGCATCGTTTGAATACCTCTTTTTTTTTATTCGTATACGCGCGTCCAATCATAAATGAAACGATAGATCCGGTTATATAACAATCTTCGTAATTTAGAAATTTTACATTTCGTGTATATTCGTTTAACTCAATTTCTGCTATAGCAATTGCTCGTAAAAATCGCGTTTTATTAGTCATGATAATTCGATTAATTAAATTAATCGAATTATTATTCAACTATTTTCGTTGATACGTAAATGGAAAAGTAATTTCAGTCGATACAATTCGCGCATACGTGATTTTGATGTAAAGTTTTGGTAAAAGCGTCACATTTTAAACATCTTCCCGGCATATTTTTATAAAAATACGCGTGACGAAAACATCTACACGTTTGAAATCTAGTTCTATCGTACCTATTCCCGCATTTTTCGTACGTACAATCGCAATCGTCTTCAAATTGACAGTAGAATTTAATAGAATCTACCGTTGAATCTTCCGTATCTATATCGTCATAAATTTCGAATCTGCTATTATTTTTAATATTACACGGGTCGGGATGATTTTCTCTACACGTGTGAAAAGTATATTCTTGCGTTCTTCTAGTTATCATATCATTAAATTCTTTAGCTGTTCTACCATATATATCTAATTTTAACTTAGTTTTCTGTTTTGAAGATAAATAATATCTCGGCCATCCATTCCAATTAGGTAGTGATTCCATTATAATATTATAGTTATAAATTATTTTAGAATTTTTCAAATTTATTATATAAAATGAATAGATATCCACCATTTAAAATTAGTCAGGAACATAATTTTTCTTCAACTACCGCAATTTCTGGAATCCCGATCGCTTCTGGAAAGCCACTTAGTGGACAAACTTTAGTATACAATGCAATTACTAATCAATTTGTATATCAAGCACCATTAGGACCTACGGGTCCCACTGGACCAATAGGAATTACAGGCCCTATTGGAGTAACTGGTCCAACTGGTCCAACTGGTCCTACCGGAGTAACAGGATTAACTGGACCTATAGGAATTACTGGTGCTACCGGAGTAACAGGATCAACTGGTACTACTGGACCTACAGGTAATATAGGACCAACAGGATCAACTGGTACTACTGGACCTACAGGTAATATAGGACCGACAGGATCAACTGGAATAGCTGGTAATATAGGTGCTACCGGTCCTACTGGACCTATGGGAATTACTGGTGCTACCGGAGTAACAGGATCAACTGGTATTACTGGGCCTACAGGTAATATAGGACCGACAGGATCAACTGGTACTACTGGACCTACAGGTAATATAGGACCGACAGGATCAACTGGAATAGCTGGTAATATAGGTGCTACTGGACCAACAGGTCCAACCGGTCTTACCGGATCTATTGGATTAACAGGACCTACTGGTAATACGGGACGTACGGGCAATGCGGGATTAACTGGACCTACAGGGGTAACAGGAACTACTGGTCCAGCAGGAGCTACAGGACCTACTGGTCTTACAGGACCTACTGGTCTTACAGGACCTACTGGTCTTACAGGACCTACTGGTCTTACAGGACCTACTGGTCTTACAGGACC
>Ga0316215_1000064_pt1 | contig 18052 bp, 27 predicted proteins | sample NRE5metagenome_FD_207796 | JGI IMG/M metagenome (GOLD analysis project Ga0316215, IMG submission 207796) | Spruce roots microbial communities from Maridalen valley, Oslo, Norway - NRE5 | ecosystem: Host-associated > Plants > Roots > Unclassified | place: Norway: Oslo | collected 2017-09-15
CCTTCTCAGATGATGACAGGAAGCTCAACCATTCACTCAACGACAGGGGGTTCGACGAGCCCACCACATATGACAGAGAGCCTGGTGTACTAGTCTAGCTTTCTTTCGAGGTTTCTATGATTTAAAATGATTTTTTGAATTTATTTTATTTAATTTCACGGAAATTGATCGTGGGACAAGCATTTCTGAATACCCTGTAATATATAAAACAATATTTGATTTAAAATCGTGCGAAAGACCTTTGTATATATATAAACTGTGTGATAAAGATGTAGAGCTCCTTTAAATCTTGAAACCCCCGTAGGGGTTACAATCAAAGGGAGTGAGTGGGCCTGAAATCATAACCCCTAAAAGGGTTCCAAGATTTAAAGGAGCCAAAATCTTTATCATGCCCCGTCAATTTATTGTTCGATTTACGCTTCTCCTGCCCTCGGATTCCATGGATGAAGGATTTTCTAGAGCAGGGACAACCTTCCGAGCCGTCACCTTCTTTCTCTCGCCAGTCCTCACCTCACTCCCATTGGGTAAAGATGGAGAGATCACAAAAGACAGTTCAGGTGTAGAATTCATGATTTACGGCTAATTAAATAATTAAATAATTCAAAAGACTTTGGGTTTGGTTAGGGTTTGGGTTACGGTTGCTTAATTAACACGACAAAATTTTGTCGTCGGCACATGATCAATGAGTAACGTGCTCACGACAAAATTTTGTCGTTGGCACATGATCAATGAGTAACGTGCCCACGACAAAATTTTGTTGTCGGCACATGATCTTTGAGCAATGTTCCCACGACTTAGCACATGATCAAAGAGTAACACCTCTGGCAGGAGACATTGCGGAGGGGCCAAAGTACACATAAGCACACATATATGCGCAAACTGATTGCGGCATCGGCTGCTTAAGGTCCAAGTAGCCAAAAAAGTAATTAGATAACATATTTGGGTACATTGGCTGTGCCGCAGAAAATAACATAATAAATAAAATAATTTGACTACTTTTTTGTTTTTTATTCTGACTACTTAATTTGATGCACTTCGCCAGAAGCAGAAAAATGAACAATTAGATTGCTTATTTGAGTACATGACAGCCAGGCAGGAAATTAAGTAAATAGAATACAAAAAGGATAATTAACCCGGTTGCCTGTCGACGACGCAATCCACGTGCATATCGCATGTGCAGCTCGATTGCTTAATTGGCTACTTATGTGTGAGTGTAGCAAATTGCACAATCGAATTGCGTAGCAAGTGCGTTCCAATCGGGCCGATAATCTGCGGATAAGTGGCCCACTTGCCGATTCATCAGTGGGCCGATTATTGTAAGCTCTCCGATAGGTTTTCCATCAATAGGTTGGGTATATTTAAGAACGAAAAGAATTAAAGATTTAAAGAATTAGGTGCCGTTACACTTCCTCCCGGTGTCAACACTTCTGCATCCAGTGAATCTGCCGCGGTTCCTGCACGGTACCTTAGTACTTTACACTCCATGTTACAGTTTGAAATGTCCCATCTCCTGGACAGTTTGCACTGCGACGTCGTCGACACGCGCGAAACTTTTCGCGTCCGCTGATCATCGAGAAGTTAGAACTGGCACTCGACATCACTTGGTGGGTCATGAATCACTTTCAAGCGGCATTATAACAAGGAATAGAGTATAAAAAAACGACCTAAGAGCTATTTTTTCGGACAATATCCCGGTATTTTGAACTTCTTGTCATATCTTCTAAACTGTGGACCAGATATCGAGAAATTCATGTCATAATTGTTGTCGAGTAACGAGAAAAAGACAGATAACCAGAGGAGATTACTACTGTTGTACAGACGGTATAAACATGAGTCAAAGGTCGAAAAATTATCTGCCGGGAAAGAATCCGGGCAGATAAATACCCAACGTAAGCCCTCCGATAAGGCATGGGCTGTAAATAAAATGTTTAAAACACTTTTAAATCTGTGGATAAGTGGCCCAAACTCGCCGATTCATCAGTGGGCCGGAAAACAATTTTCATTCTGCTGAATATTTATTTAAAATTATGAACAATATGAGTACTAAATTGTACGCCAATTGAAACCACCGGTTTCAAGTGCGAGTTGATTTGCCATCACCTTATAGCGCAAAGAAACAGACACAGCAAGTGTTGGAAATCGCTTACACGATGCCTCAAAAAAAGATTCACGAAGGTTAAGGGAGAAGGATTCCTCCAATTGAACGTGTTCAACAGTACGGAAGTAACTCCGCCATTCATCCCATGTAGCCTGACGGTGCGTCGGGGTGTTAGAATGAAGGATGCGCAGTATTGCTAAAGGTATTTCTCACCATTATATCCTCATTACTCGTATCGTCATCCTCATTACTCGTATCGTCATCCTGATGAAAATCGGAGTCGAGTAATGTGATCCTGAATACCTTGATTGCGAGAGGTGTAAAATCTAACAAAGAAAAAATGTTGTTCGTCTGGGTTGATGCCCGGCAATTTCGGTGTGGAAGTGTAACTTGAAATGCTTCAACTTTTTGACAGAGAGCAAGGCATTTGAGAACCTCGGGGAAGATCAACATATTCGGAAGATGACTGAGTAGCAAAGATAATCTGGCCAGGGATGGAGCAGTAGACGCAGAGCGCAAGACAGTGAAAATGTATGATGGTGGACCAGAAATGATCGTAAGTGACTTCATGTCAATTTTTTTTATAACATCATCCGTCGGCTTGGTTTTGCTACATGTATTAATAGTGATAGCGAGTGAGGAAACTATAGGATGTCGAGAAAGGAAGTTGAGTAATAGGGGAAGGGGGACATCTTCGCTCGCTTGGAAGGATCGTAATTTAGGGAAGGTAGTTGTGTTCAATAGCGTTTTCCACAGGCTGATGGAGGTGGCCTGGAGGGAACAAAGTGTCAGTTCTTCAAGAAGCTCCGATGCACCGAACAGAAGTGGTCGGAAGGGAGTATAATTTAAATTCCCGTCTATCGTCAGGTTGGTCAAGTTCCAAGCCGTGGGGGTATACACTGGTAGCGTAAGAACATCAACGTGATGCTCGCCCGGTAGACAGGCCATAATGACGAGGTTTTTGCATTGAATCGCTACCAAAGCCTCTAATAATTCGTTGAGCGGTTCATCGTGGACAATATTGTGGGGGGAGAAGTAGAGCGAGATAGAGTGGAAAGCCGTAGCAGGAAGCTGCGCTAAGGCATATACTAAGCATGATAGTTCTGCATCTGCATCCCCGCTGAAAAAAGCGGAGAGGTAGTAGGCGTGCCGTGGTCGATGTGGAAATCGATGATAAGATTTAAAAACTCGAAAATTTGAGAGCCCTTTGACTGATACATAACTTCGGCAAGGAGAGAAGTTATTGCGTTTAAGGTATATGGGGAAAAATATGTCTCGGAACAGTTCACAGACCATGGTTGCGACCTTGAGACCTTCGTCATCCAGCCACTGTCCAACTAGATCAAGTATCTCGTTAGGTAGTAAATCGATGATAGAACGCTGGGATTCTTAATTTCATGAACGTGCAATGCTCCGCTAAAGTCAGACTTACGGGTGGGAATGACGTTGGTACCGTCTCTACAACTTGAATGGTTGAAAGGAAGGGCTGAAAGAATGGCTCTGCCTGTAAAACGTGGTGTAAGATAGGATAGCTTTGTGCTTAACTTAAGAGCTCACCGGTACAGAAGAGGATAGGCTGGGAGAGAGTCGCAAACGTTTTGCTAAAGAAAGTCGATCCTCGTCTTGGCTTTCCTAAAATCACTGGCGTAAATACAGTCTCGAGGATGAATAAACTGTCAACATGTACCTGACTAGCTGGGAGTGCAATGGAGTCGGATAAGCGGTGGAGTGGTAAGGTTGGGAGAATGTCAGGCCATGGCTTTGAAGGTTCATCCCTCCCGTAGGAATGAAGCTCTGCAGCAATCCGTCCAAGGCCAGAGAGCAGAGCGCCCACGACAGCTGATCGTCTCCTTTTTAGTGCGGCTTTTGGGGGCTGGGATTTGGGCATGAACAGAAGAAAGGGAGAAAGGGACAAGGTAAATAACACGAACCTCTAGCTAATTGACACAACATCTTAAACTATGAGTTGCGTTATTGTTGTCTACATCCCTGCTGTTACTTTTGTTGAATCCGGTGTTTCTAAATTGTGGTTACTTGTGTTGAAACCGGTGTTTCTATATTGTGCTCTTACTTTTGTTAAATGTAGTCTAAATAAATTACAACAGTACGGAATCAATGTAAAGACATAATCGGTGAGGATGGTGGTGGTATCGCAACAAGGTGAAAAGTTCTCAGCGGAGTTTGAAACCAATCGGATATCGTGATCAGCCTCTGTCCGTCCAAAGTGGAACACTATATCGGGTAAGCGTCCGCTTCGATAAGTTCCTTTCTCTCTTTTCCTCATACCACCATCCGATGCCTTTCTAGTGGTACGATGAGTCAATATATTCCATGGTAGTATAATATGTTTCCATGCCATTTGTATTTCCGGTGGAACGGAACCCAAACAATAAAAGCGGCGACCAATTGTTTCCGTCTTGCTAAGAGCAGAGCCGTTCAAGTGTTTATCCAACTACCATGTCCTTCCAGGCACTCGAGGAGGTGTTCGAACGTCAAAATTTGACAATCTCAACATTGCGCAAATTTCGAAAGGAACATCTACAGAATCTCTGCAAGGTAAAATGCATCAAGATATCACACAACGAAAAGAAGGCATTGAAAGAAGAATACGTACAGGCAATATTTACTGCAGTAAGTGGTTATGAAGTTTCAGATACAATAGCTAAAGAAAGAATCCAGCATCAGAAGCCTAGAGAGTCTTCGCTGGCCGGTAAACAAAGGACAAGGGATGACGGAAGTATGCTAGTTACGCTCTCCCCAATGCTGAAACTGGTATGAATTTCCCTTAGTAATGCAGCACGAATTAAACACCTTGTGACAGAAATTAACAAGAAAGGACAACGAACCTGCGTCTCCAGAAATCGTTCTGGACAATCCTCCGATGGACATTGAGCAGAGAAACAATAATTCACTCAATCTTGGCGGCTCCGGACTTCGGAATGTGTCAGTGTTTTTTTATTACTATGTGAGTATCATCACTCACCCAGCGAACGGTAATCATCAGGTTCGCAGGATCCCCACAATGTCTATCGACCAATGCGGAAGTTCTTGTTGCGGTAGTTGAAAGAAAGAGAAAACGGTAAGCGATCAAAGACTCTCAGCGAATTCAAAAACTCGAACTTCTTTGGTAGTGACATAGCGTCGTCCTCAGCCAAAGAACCTAAAGAAAAGAAGGGGAAGATTAATAAGAAATATAGCGACGCCAGAACGATTCTGGTACGAGCATTCAACAGGCGAGGCGAAGAGTTCCATGTTGCAGAAGCGGAGATCACGCTAGATTCAGATGGAGCCTTTGCTGTGGACTACGTCGCGGCAAAATTACTACTGAAGGGAACATTGTACGTGAGTGACATACCACTTGGCAGGCAGTACAGGGAGATACTCACTCGACTCAGATTATTCACCCAAGGAACCATTACTTGTATGAACCGGTGTCCTCGCATATTGTGAGCTGGGATGAGATCAAAGAACTCCAAGATTTCGATGGAGTCCTGATGGTAACTTTCAATAAGGCATATTCGAAAGCACAGAGAGCGAGGCGGAACACTGTCGAATTTATGTGTTAATTATAATCAATTGTAATCAAATGAGAATGTAACTTCCCCAGTGTCAACGCGAAAATCTTACTTGGTGGGGTGCTGGTGTCAGCGATTGGGAATGTTTGGCGGCTGCTGTACTTGGTTTCTTAAGGCTTTCTTTCTTCGATTTTAGAGACCTATTCCCCAGTTCTTCATGCACTGGCCTCCGCTGTACTTGTTTTTAATGTAGTCTAAATTAACGGTACGGAATCAATGTAAAGACATAATCGGTGAGGATGGTGGATGTGGAAATCGATGATAAGACTATGAGTTGCGTTATTGTTGTCTACATCCCTGCTGTTACTTTTGTTGAATCCGGTGTTTCTAAATTGTGGTTACTTTTGTTGAAACCGGTGTTTCTATATTGTGCTCTTACTTTTGTTAAATTCGCTGTACTTGTTTTGAATGTAGTCTAAATAAATTACAACAGTACGGAATCAATGTAAAGACATAATCGGTGAGGATGGTGGTGGTATCGCAACAAGGTGAAAAGTTCTCAGCGGAGTTTGAAACCAATCGGATATCGTGATCAGCTCTGTCCGTCCAAAAAGTGGATCACTATATGTGGTAAGCGTCCGCTTCGGAAAGTTCCTTTTCTCTCTTGTCCTCTTACCACCATAACCATCCCTTTCTACCTTTCAATAGTATAGCACAATATGTTTCCATGCGTAGTATGATACGGTTTCCATAGTATAATCTGATGATTAAGATAATTAAGGGCGTCCCTGAGGATAGCTTGCAATTGTCTGTTGAAAAATATAAGATCTCACTCTAAGTTGGTGTATCGAAATGGAAGATGCCTCATATCACTGTATGTGCTGGCTGCTATCTGCTATCGCTTTGCCTAACAAATTCTTTCAGCTCGAACCCTCCAGCTTCACCCTTGATGGGCATCGCGAAAGCGTCAACGCAGTAAAGTTTGATGCTGATATATCCATGCTGCTTAGCGGAGGTAAGTTCTCTGTCTGCCTGCCCTCCTCGCTTTTAACAGTCATTTCTAGATGACTCGGGACATATAATTGTATGGGACTTGGGATCCCATGAAGCCCTCCAAACTATCGATGCTTCATTCGCCGGCTCCGTCACGGCTCTTTGCTGGATTAATGTCTTCAAAGATGGCACTGCAGGTGAAACCCCTTCTGAAAGCCCCTCGCCCGCCTTCGCTGTTGGGTTTGGAACTGGTATAATTGCGATCTACAAGCAATCTATGGAAAATGTACGGAGGTTCTTACTTACTTGAACGTGATGCTTACTGCCTTCTTTTGCAGCACCTTTTTGAGTTTGTGAAGAATATTGAGGCGCATGACGGGCCCATTGAAGACCTCGCTTTCGATAGGTTTTTTTTAAGGCTTGCCAGCGCTGGCGCTGGTTACGCTCAAGTCTGGGGCTTGGGTACATATATTTTCATTGTTCGTATCTTAGTGCTGATGTTACACCAGGTTCTCCACATCCTCTTCATCGAGTCTCCCCACCCCAGTCCGGATTCCATCCATACGTTTGCAAGGGCGTACATTTTACCGAGCGAGGTGAAAGCCTTGTGGTCACCTATACCGAATCCCATACCGTGTAAGTCGATCTGCCTTACCTTGAACAACTCTTTAACTTAGTTTGCTTAGTATGAAGTACATCATCGAACCATGGACATTCAAGTCCAGTCGTCTTATACAAACAAGAATGTAAGTCTTTCATTCTTATTTTTTGGTTGAATCTTTTCAAACCTCATGTTAGTGGCTTCTCTCTCATCGATGGAGACAGTCTCTTCATTTCCAATTTGTCAAACGGTGTCGACCTGTACTCCCTCCGTACTATGCAGCGTCTTCGACATTATGAGGCCCCGGTGACTATCAATGTACCTCTTCAAGTCGCTCTTGCAAGACAAAACCTTGATCGCGTGGTTGTGGGGGGTGTTGACGGCGCTGTCCGTGTCTATGATCGTGCTACCGGTGAACTTGTCCATCGCTTAGGGCACAAGGTCAAGGGCCGTGTTCAAGTCGTTGATGTGAGCGACCCAACGTTCTAACATGCTTGTGCGCTATGACTAACAATTTTTAGGCGGCAAGCACACCTGAAATAGAGGTCATAGCGGTAGCTTCTTCCTCTGTTGGTCAGAATTCTATCATTCAACTATGGCACCTAAAAGGATCACCGAAATCGTCTGCCGTAAGTTGGGTTCTCTTCCCAGAATTGCTATAATAACTCATGCGTTAGCAGGCGGTGCTAACACATTCACACCCACCAAAGACCGGTTATCTGCAACAGGCCTGGGGGTGGCTCTACATCTTGCTTATCGTCATTGTCGTCAATGTTCTCCTCGTGTTCCTCCTCCTTCAATTTGTCATCATACCTTATCTCATCAAGGCTGGAGACCTTCCAAATAACACATCTTTGGATCTGTACATTGGATCTGTGGGAATATTTTCTCCTATTACCTCTATTTTTAGATACTTGAAATACAGGCGTCCGGTAGTTGATTTTTAATCGTGTATTTACATGAATTTAAATTTTAAACCCTAATTCTCGTTAAATCACCTAAAGGATACCGTAAGTCTTAAGAAATTGACATGTTTGGAGACCTACTGATGATATCGCCTTAAGGACCACTACACCACCTGTAACCCATGTGCGACTCTCGCTATGGCATATTGGCTGTGTCGTCGGAATACACACCATTTCCTCCTCGAATTCTGTTGACCAGAGCTGGGCGCCGAAGTCAGGATAGCGAGCAAAGGGGTTTATGATGTCTGCTGGAGCTGGCTTCCTGGGCTGTATGGATAGGACAAAAACCTCCTGGTCCCCATCCTCTATACTGACGATATTTGCTATCACTCCGGGAAGGAGGTCTTCGCCATCAAGTGGCTTGAAGAAGACTTCTGCGTTGCACCGGGATCGGTTTTTCGTTGCAAATAACTTCCCTCCTATGGCCACCCGTTCGTGCTTTGTTGCAGACCTCCAATTGTCATCTCGAGCACGGGGGAGTGTCCTTGAGACCTCCTCAAACGCGATGCGGAAAGCATTGTCATATACGTTCCTGAGTATGAGCAGTTTTTTACCATTGTCGACCTTTCGTGTCTCATCACTGTTCCCTAGGTTATTGAGCTCGCCAATGGTTCCCGTTTGTTGGCCCTGGTCCCACTTCCTTTCGAGTAAGGGAATCGCCATTTTAAGGGCACTGGGGCATCTCTCGCCTTGGAGGAGTGCTTTTAGATTTGCGCCTGCACAAAAACTCTTTAACATTGTTGCCTCAAGTTCGCCTGTAAATATTTAGTTTGTAAGTGGTGTTAAGAACCATGTCATACGCTGTACTTACCCATCTTGCTATTCGTGTTAAATTTTTGTAGGATACCAATGACCCTTTCAAAGGGAAACATCCACCAGCTATGCACGGGTCCAAATTGCGTGAGGAGGGGACCGATGTGGAGGGCTGTGTGGTGATTTGGGCGAAATTGGATGTTAGGGTATAATTCTAACAGGAGTCGTAGGTATGCCACCATGTTCTCTTCAAACAGTTGTGAATGGTGCTCTGATATCCGATACGATGTCCCCCAGCGTACGGCGACGGCCAGATGCATTATACTTTGGAAAACTTTGTCCCGACGAGCCGTAACATCCAGGTCCTGACCAGGGGGGGAAGTTTCTCTCGACCAGAGCTGCGCAACTGAGACTGGTATGTCAAATTCAATACACGTTTTCCATTGATCTGCTTTCAGCTTTCCATGTCCAGGATTCCCCAAATCCCGAGGCGGCGCCTGACGGTACGGAGGTCGGATGATGCTCTCAATATGCTTCTGCAGCAGCTTTAGCTCCTGCTTGGTAACTTTGTCAACAAATACTTCATGTGCCTTTTTTCCCTGCATCGGCTGCTCAAAGTACCCATTGCCAATGATTACTACATCCAACCAGTCATTTTCGTCCTTTGACCCAACCGAAGGTGGTGAAGATGACATCTGAGTGTGTGTCTAATTTTTCAAAATGTGAGTAAGGTTCCATAAATGCCACTAGTAAATGACCTACTTTGAGTATCTGTACAAGATTCTTCTTCTTCAACTTTTTCTTCGCTCCAAGATCAATCCCGTTTTGAGCACATAGCTCCCTCAAGACGGAAATGCGTACTCGGTCGAGTGCTTTGGTGTTTAGAGTGGCCAGTGCATGTTTAGCGCCGTTTATCTCCTTGTCCGTCACCGGGCGGCCTGCTTCTGCCTGCACTTCCTCAATTCCTAAGACCTCTCGCACGTGAAATTGAACCAGGCCAAGGAAGAGGTTGTGCATCGTGTCCGCAGCCCCCATTTTGGTAGGATCATAATAATCTAACTTCCAGAATGGCGACCATCTGACCCCAGTTTGCGCAAACAGGCGTTTCCGTTCTTTTTTGGTGGTAGCGTCCCTCCATTCTTCCGCAGCTTTCTTCTGCATCTCTCGAGTCTTGGTCGGCCATGTCCTTCGGTCAAGGTTATTTATCTTAGGCTTAGCCAATCCACAGAGCGAGCAAAAAAAATCCTTCGAACTATGGGAAGCGACACCAGTGATTTTTCGATTGGCAACGAGATCCGTCACAACCACCACAAGCATGGAGCGCTCAGTCCTTCCACAATCGGAACTCTCAGTGCAGTCAAACTTTGTACCGTCTCTCCAAGACCTATCCAGCATGTCCACGATGAGTTCAATAAAGTGTCCTACTTCTTCAACTGACGGTTCCCTCGGGCCAGGTATTATCCCAACTAGGAACATATTTTCCGGTTTATAGCGTAGGCTCGGGGGAAGATTTAGGCATGCCATAACGATCGAGCCTGTGGAAGTTGATTTCCCCGCTGCTTTGTTGCCTCGTGGATTAAACCAGTCAATAGACAAGCTCCAAAGCAGCCGGAGCTCCCCTCGTTTCAGCCCATCGCAGAAAGTCGCTCCATCGGGACCGCCTAATTCCTTGACTCTGGTCCCATCTTTGATGTCCCACATGTCCTCGGTGTCATTGAAAAGGGTTCCTCGATCTAAAATTGCTTCCATCCCCGGCCGGCTAAGGAGAGACGCTTTGAAAGCGTCAAAGTCTTGCATTAGAAATGGTCGGATTGGGACCCGAACCATTCGCCGGTCGCCATCCCCATCCCGGAGTACGAGTTTGGATATTTTAGTCCCACATGGTTTCGCACTCGGGTATCGTTTCCAATTGCAGTTGATGGGGAGTGTCTTGCCCTCCTCGACCCGGTAGGTTGCTGAACAGGCAGGGCAGGCTGCGTAGGTCGTCGTAGTTGGCTCTACGTCAAAGAGCTTTCGTGCTGTACGTATGTCTTTTGGAAATGCTTTCAATATATCCTCATTATGGGCAGTTATACCCCCAGTCTGGCGGTTGAATACCAATTTCAGAAGTTCAATCTGGAGCTTGAGTGCGGTACTCGCCCACTCGCGAACAAGCCCACCGAAGACATTCAGTACAATGATTATAAAGGCTGCGAACAGGGTAATTGGGTCCTTGTTTTCGAGCCGCGACTCAAATTGATGGCCTTGATATTCTTTCAGCCGAATGAAAAGGGGAAAAAGCCTTGCTACTTACGATTATTATAGACATGTGGAGGAGACTGAGCAGTCTTCCTAGCTTGGATTGTCGTCAAGGCTTGCTCCATACCACTGAGAATGCCTTCATAGCGCTCGACTATGGCCTCCTGGAATCTCTGCTCTTCGTCTGTACTTCCGAGAATGTTGCGAATGTGTGTCAAACTATTTTCTATGAGTTTCATACTGCTCTCTAACTTTTTGACAGCCTTTTCTTCAGGATTTCCTGCCGTAGAACCCAAAGCATCCAGTGCTCCAGCGACATCAGTAACAATGCCCTGAAGCTTATAGTCGATGTGAGATAGTTCATCAAATGGCTCACGACAGGGATTTCCCTGTTGAAATGGTAGTTTGGGATCCACAAAGAAAGGTTTACCAACTCCCTCGCCAGAAGCAGGGGGCTCAGCCCTTCCCCAGATTGCGCTCGCCGGCCTCCAGGTATGGGCCAAATTATCACTCAAAGTAACTTCTAAAATGTCCTTTTCTAGAGCTAGAACGAAGTCCTCGTCGCTCTGTGTACAGTCTGAGTGGTTTGACGATCACGAAGTGCTACAACTTACCGTGCTAGGCCCAATGTTGATTTGTGCAAATGATTTTGCTAAGTCTTCCATATTGTGCGGGGGTGAGAGGGATTTCAGTTTACTTCGTCAGAGGATTTATAGTGAACTGCTCGTTTGGTGACTTTGTTGCGCTTATCCTGATCTTGTTCTACAACAAGCAAGACCCTTTTTTTTAGTAGTTTGCTTGTGTAACATTATTGCCTTGTTCTCAATATTATTGCCTTGTTCTCAATATCGGGACAAAGACGAGAGATACTAGGACAAGCGGAAGGTCCCAGCGGAGTTTGAAACCAATCGGATATTGTGATCGGCTCTGTCCATGTAAAAGTGGATCACTATATATAGTAAGCATCCGATTCGGCAAATTCCTTTCTCTCTTACTCTCTTACCACCACCACCTATATACAATATGTTTCCATTCGTAGTATAATACATTTGTTCTCTTACATCCCTTTACCACCATTCCTTCTACTACCTTCTATAGTACGATTGTATAATATGTTTCCATGCGTATACGGTTTCCATAGTATAATACGGTTTCCATAGTATAATCCGGTTTCCATGACATGCCGACACAAATAATAAGATCGTCGACGTCCATGGCCAATTATTTCTTTCCAGAGCCGTTTGACCAAATGACAATAGTCATCACATCAGCGGTGACTATCTCCTTCCAGGCACTAGAAAATAGCGCATCGTAGTGAAACGGTATGATTCATTTGACTCGCAGCATGCCCCCACTCATCAACCGTTACCCTCGTCGTTACCACCCCTTCTCTAGGCCACTTGCTCTCCACACCACCTTTCCGGCTGAGAGACACGTCTGCCCGCCTCACTCACTGTACACCATCTACCCTACGGATCCGGATGTAACTGCTATCGATCGTCCGGAGCCTTTAACACACAAGCCAGTTCTCGTGACTGCCGCAGACTACTTTGTCGTCCTCGAGGTACAAAAACCAAATACTCCTTTTCCAAAACCTGATGGAGAGCCGGGGCGCAAGCCCGGCAAGTCGCACAAGGGATATGTGCTCGCGGATGTTCTTGCATGGCCAATGGAAGTGTATAAAGAGGTCCAGGTAAATAAATTATAATTTCTCTCTTTACTTGTGCTAATGATATGGCATAGTCGGCCATCCATAAACTTGCTAAGGAGGATTTGCCTGTTGCTACTCTTGCGCAACAAAAGGCAGACGACCTCGAGGCATTTTACAAGAGGGTACAGTACCTTCAATTCTAACATTGAATTGATCCTCATGATTTTTATTTTCAGGTCTATGAAATTTATCCGTATCTTCAGAACTATGCAAATAATTGGGCAGTTGCGGATTTCCTACTTGTACATTTAAAGAATAGGACTCAGGCGACAAAAAAGTCCAAGTAGTATATTTACAATACACCAATGAACAATAGACCATGAATGCAATCGGTGTGAGATACCGATTCCCGGTTCCAGCATGAAGGGCATGAAGTGGGTGGCGTTCAGGTTCAGACACAATAACTTGGATTCTATTGTGGGCAGTGGCTTTAAAGCTTTCTGCCCGAAAGCCCAATACGTCCACCAAAAAATGGCAGGCAGGCAGGTGTGTCCTTTAGTATTCTCAGTTTATCATAATTTTAACTTATTTTCATTAGATGTCTGCTCTGGCGCATCTTGGCGCTAACAGCAATTCTCCAAAGCAGAAGCCGACTCTTTCACGTCATCAGAATGCAATCGCAGCAACAGCTCGAGGCGAACCGTATCCTGCAACTGATAGTGGTGTCGTAAGTCTTTATTTTGGGCTGTGAAGATTATATGCACTGACTCGCTTACCCAGTCACGAACGTCAAAGGCACCGGGAGAACGCGTTGCGGAGAGACGCCAGAAACCCAAGGTAGATATCGGCCTATTCATCTCTGAAGGCTCTCACTTAGTAAAGTTTGGTAGCCCCCCTCTCCTTCCGTCAATAACAATGACGATTCCAGCATGCAATCTCCCTTGCCAAACCAACCCCCTCTAGGTTCAAGCCCTGCATCATCACAGACGCCTCTCATGCCTGGAGCATTCTATGCAGAAAATGCCTCTTCCTCCCGCATAATCGGCACAGCTCCACAGGAGCCTCCCACATTCAACTCTGACCCGCTTCCCAATGAGCCAGCCCAACCGGGGCCGGTCCGTGGTCCTACAGTCTCGCCTCCCACATTCAACGCTGACCGGCTTCCCAATGAGCCAGCCCAACCGGGGCCGGTCCGTGGTCCTACAGTCTCACCTATCCAAACAGTCCAAACATTTTTAACACAGACGATACAGTCGAACCTGACTGCGATCCTTCCTGGCCTCATTCAGGGAGAGGTCCGCATTCAGTGTGCCCAGCTTGCACTGGAGATCGGTTCCCAAATATCTTCAATCCGGGAGGAAGTCATCACTGGAGATCTGGATGACCCGATGTTGCCATCCTGTGAGGAGGGTGAGAATGAAGGCAGCAGAGGGCGTGGTAAACGGTCCGCGAGGCGCAGCTACAATAAAAGAAAGGGGAAGGAAGTAAGGTTTGCAACAGGGAGCGATAGCGAAACAGATAAATCGGACGAGGATGACGATGAAGGCAGTGGAATTGAAGGCGATGAAGGAATAAATAAGGGCAGCCAGAAATATCAGAAGAAAATACAAGCTCTCAGAGTGAGTAATTGTTCCTGCTCGTATTAATGAATACTAATCAAAGCGATGGTAGGAGCCACTACGAACTTTCCTCTTACAGAAAGGTGTGGTGGTGAGGGAGGAACACGGTCTTCCCGTTCTACCATTACCTCCTTGTGCCCCTGCTATCTACGTCAAACAATTCAATGAGAAGCACTCCCGCACCGGACCTGATCCTTCCAACATACAATATAATTGGCGGAGTCCGCTGGGTCAGTGCCCGTGGAACCGCCAGGCAACTCTGCTTCTTGCACGGGAGTATCTTCTTCTATACAGAGAAGGGAAGATCAAACTGAAGCACCGCATCTTGCCATACGATCCTAAGGTTGACTTGAAGACTCTTCAGAAGACAATAAGGCAGAGACTTGTCCGCACACAAAGCTCCTGGAGGGGCCAAGATTTGTTCAATAATAGCACTCCACCTCACAGAGATGACGATGACGACACCACTGCTGTCCCATGCACGATTCAAGAACGGGCCGAAAGGACGGTAACATTGACTAGGCGTCGAATGCGTGGAATCAAGGTAAGAGTTCACTAATTTCTCTTCATATTGGGTCTTATTCATATTTCTACAGTTACTTAAAGTGCGGGAAGAAAATGTCAAAAAGTATCTCAGTGGAGATCTGAAGGAGGAGTTCCTCAACATGCTTCGACGCCTTCACCCAGCTGGCATGAACTATGACATGACCGACTCGGAATCATCAGACCGAGCACTCCAGTCCTCTACACATTGGTGGCTCTCAGACGATGTAATATCCATTCTGCAAGAGCTGGACACTCTCGGAAAGCGAGCCAAAGCCTTAAGACTTGTGGCTAGAAAAGGCAATCGGCCGTTGCCTCAGACAACGAATGTTAAATTGGTTTACGACTCCACAAAGACTACTGGCCTACCAAAAAATTGGTACCGCCGCGAGTGGTACGAAAGCCTCTGCCCTTTTGAGCAAGGTGACCTCGATTGTGCTGACCCGGAAATGCTCCCAAGGATTGTAAGGCATCTGAACGTTTCCGAAAATTTTCCAGCTAACCCTGATCAATATTTAGGGTGATCTCCGTACAGCGACCCAATATTTGTCAACTAGTTCATGCTGTACCTAACCATTTGGCTTGCTTTTGTATCAGTGCGTTGGATATATGTACCCGATTTAAATATTATTGCCTTCCCGATATCGGGCTAAGCGGAAAAGGTCTCAGCGGAGATCAGATATTGTGATTATCGTCCAAATTCTTCAGGGTCTCCCAGTGCTCCGGCGACATCAGTAACAATGCCTTGAAGTCTATAGTCGATGTGAGACAGTTCATTAAATGGCTCACGACAGGAATTTTGCTGTTGAAATGGGCGCGACAGTTTCGGATCCACAAGGAAAGGTTCATCGACCCCCATGCCAGAGGCAGGGGACTCAGCCCTTCCCCAGATTGTGCTCGCTGGCCTCCAGGTGTGTGCCAAATCGTCACTCAAAGATCGGCTCTGTCCGTCCAAAAGTGGATCACTATATCTGGTAAGCGTCCGCTTCGGCAAGTTCCTTTCTCTCTTGTCGTCTTACCACCACCACTAATACCTTCCTATACTAGTAGTACCTCTATAGTAGTAGTAAAAAGTAGTACAATCTTTCTACGGAAACGCGCAATTAAGTTTTTCATGGCACCAATAAGCAAACGAGTGAGTAGATTATACCTCGAGTATGAACCGCCCATCGATAATTCAATAGGCTAGATTTAACCCGTTTATTGACGATGAAGCGGAGGTAAGGGACTCGCCGGACGAGGAGGAGGAAGAAGAAGACGATGGTTTAGGTGCGTCTCATCTGCCGACTGTCTTAACGAAAACTAACTAACTTGTAACTCCTGATTATTTAGACGGATTCTTTGACCATGAAAAGGGACCTGTGCCCCAGCAGCCCCATGGCCTCCCCCGCTCCCTTGTGTCTGCGACGGATTCCGGTGACAATGACCGGGAAGAGATCGAGGACTATGTCAAGTCTATCAAGAAGCGGGCTCAGGAGTCCAGCCGCATAGGGAGCAGCAGCAGCAGTACGCAGGACAGGCGTCCAGAGTTGTGGACGCTTCCTGTTCCGGTGCGTTTTTTCCATACTGTACTCATGATCGGGTAATTGAAAAATATTTTACAGGCAGGAATGGAGTCGATACTCGCAGGAAGTTTATTAGAGATTTCGCAGAAAACGCATGGCGACTCTGGAATCAAAACATACCACATTCCTTACCTCCCCCGTCGTATCTACATCGAAGCTCCAGGGGTTGCCGAAATCCAGGACATCATGAAATGTTCTGCCTATGGTCACCTCACGTCTCGTGCCTCGCGTGTTTTGGATGACATTGATCGCGGTTTTTTGCACGGTACCAGGGCTCCTGATATTCCCAGCGTTGGATCATGGGTCCGAATCTTACAGCCTGGAATCTACAAGGGGGACCTTGCTGTGGTTTTTGCAAAGTCTGGTGAAGGTGATATTGTCACGATCGCTGTTGTTCCTCGTTTCCGCAACAAGAAGAGAAAAGGCAAGGGCAATGCAAGACCAGCATCGGCCCTTCTTGATCCAAAATTTTTGGCAGAGTTTTACCCCCCCAACGAAGAAAATATACATCTCATTGGGTCTCGTGAGTTCTCCTCAAATGGACTCGAGTTTTTATGTGCCGCGAGTGCTCATGCGCTCAAGATCGATCCACGCCCCTCCCAAGCAGAACTCCTGGTATTTCGATCTTCTTTGGCGTTACTCAATCAAACTTATCAGCTTGATGGTGTCCTCCATTTTGCCTTGACTAAAGCTTTCCGCAACGAATCAATGAGGTTATGGCGCACGGGAGATCGGGTACGAATTTTGAAAGGGGCTTTCGTGAACACGTCGTGCTTTATCCGTGAGATAGACGAAGATAATGGATCCGTCATTGTCGAATTTGGGGAGAAGCCGACAAACGTTGAGGTTAGGTTGGAAGACGTAGAGCGACAGTTCTTCGCAGGGGACCAAGTTTGTGTTGCGCTTGGGGAAGAAAACAAGGGAAGGACGGGCTCGATTACAGAAATTATTGACGATGTCTGCACTATCGTCGAGGGGACGGCCAACCAGGTCATTGAGGTAAGTCTGCCTTCCTTTCTTTATTGTTTATTACTTATTTTCTCAGTTCAAAGTGCCACTGCTATATCTTGAGAGCCACGACTTACCCCCTTCTTTCGCCACCACTGCTCATCCGGCTGCTGCATCGATGAGCAAGTCCAAGCCATCTCACGAATCTGAGGCTTCGAAAGGTCACCAGATCCTAGGAGGACGTGATCCACGAATAGGAAGAGAGGCCGCTGTGTATGTAGGCCATATGAAAGGGTATCAGGGGCGACTTATTGATATTGGTCGAAATTCTGGCACAATCGAGTGCCCTGGGCGTCATTTGCCTACATATACGGCGGAATTAAAGCAGCTCGTTTTAATGTGAGTGTTCCATAACGTTAATTTAATGAATATTGTTAATTATGCCCAGAGACACACCAACACACAACCTAGCGGGAACTAGGTTGATAACGCCATACGTCGGGAGGGATTTGATGCGCCCTGAGCCATCTCTGCCACGCTCACCAACTCCCCCGCCGCCAGCT
>Ga0316215_1000065_pt1 | contig 18036 bp, 6 predicted proteins | sample NRE5metagenome_FD_207796 | JGI IMG/M metagenome (GOLD analysis project Ga0316215, IMG submission 207796) | Spruce roots microbial communities from Maridalen valley, Oslo, Norway - NRE5 | ecosystem: Host-associated > Plants > Roots > Unclassified | place: Norway: Oslo | collected 2017-09-15
TACCTATTTATAAGGCGTAACGTCTTGAAAGCCCGGTTCGTTACCCACCGCAGATACTACCATCGATCGGAGCGGAACAACCAGAGGAAAAAGTGGAGCTAGAAAGCCGTATGATAGGTGGTAACTATCTCGTACGGTTCGGGGGGTAATCGGCGCACTCTGATCAGTGGGGAATATCTCACTCCATCGAACATACAGGGAATTGGAGGTAGCATTCCACCGATGTTAAGCCATGGACCGGTTCCTCCAGCCCCTTCTCCATGTGTCGGTTTTCTATATGACCGGCATAAGACTCGACCTGCTAAATATTATGGAGGTTCAGTAAGCACCATGCCGAATCCCCCTACCATTTTCTTTTCTTCCACTTTAGCCAATATGAGTTTACCTGGTACTAGCAGCTCTATCGGGGAATTTCCCATCTTAGTAGGAGCTTTCCAAATAAATAGCTTAGTAGCCACATTAGCAGCGCTTGGGATGATTCTAGGCGCAGCGTATTCCCCTTGGCTATATAATCGTGCGGTTCTTGGAAATTTAAAACCCAATTTCCCCCATAAATTCTCCGATCCAAATGGAAGAGAAGTTCCGATATTTCTACCTTTTATCGTTGGAGGGGCGACCGTCCGTTGAACTACCGAATAAATGGATGGTATGATTAAAGTGATCACGACATTGTAGGTGCTCGCGATGGGACGGATGCAACTTACCTCATCAACAATGGGTGACATAGCCCGTTGCAAAAGTCCCCCGGAAAAAGGAAAGGACGGGGGGAAGGCGACCTCGTGTCTCCGAAGGACAGTTGAGTGACTCATGAATGCTGCCGGGTCGGACGAGCCAATAACTCGAACGCGTTCGGTCAGTTTTTTGAGCAATAGCAAGAAATAGTCTCGCAGCGTCATCCTCACCATGATATGGACTCCAAGTTTCTATGGCAGGCAGAAGAGGAGTTTCCAACTTCAATATGATGATGAAAATGCGCCACCAGCCGCCGATGCCGGAAGCACGACTGGGGTCTCCGCTCGGACCGGCACTACTGGTCCGAGATCTTACATCAGTAACGTAAGCATGAGAGTTTTTGGTAGTACCGGTGAACCAGGTGGCCGCAGGGAATCTGGGACGGAGGACTCGTAGTATCTAGCTAGATAGCGAAACACCCGTAATGAATAGGGGCTGACTCTGGCTCGCACCTTATTGAACAGCGAACCTGCTGGCTGTCTGGGTTTTCTGTGCGATACGAGGGGGGATGGCAGCAAAGGAAGATATCCCGTTGGTTATACCAGAACGAATTTGTTACTTAATTTGTTACGGCAACTACGATCTATCCATCTATAGTGCATTCTGGCTGGGATAACCTCCACAAATTCGGCTGTCACTATAGATCTACTTACCAGTAAAGGCCCGAGAAACCCTTCTTCACCCGGGTTGTTCCTTGTTCTATGGTGTTGTGCTCTTATTATCCTTGGCCTTATCCTTATCCTTATTATCGGCCCTGGCCTGCTATCTTTAGTCTCGAGGAATTAAGTCGTTAATAAGAGACTTCGTTACAGTAGGGCAACAACCATAAGTAAAATCTGGTCAATACTTCGAAGAGTAAGGCCGGGGGCTAGTAAGTGTTACGTTAGCCCCATATATCTCCTTATTTACCTTACTGACTGCTTTTTTTAGACCCATAATAAAATACGTTAGGTGAGGTAGCGAGGTTACCGCTAGGACAGATATATCCTTTTATTCCACTGCTATTTTTAGCCCCTCAAGAAAAGGCGTTAGGCAAATACTTCGTGACATAAGTCAGTCATAGCCAGGCCCACGTTATAGGCGAACCTACTTGAAGAGTAAGGCCTCCCAATTTGATTCTGGCCTTGAAAGGTTTTCACTGGGTTGGGATAACCTCGTTACAGGGGATAACCTTCCCTTCCCCTACACTGGATGGATAACCTTCGCTATGGGTAAGACCTAGCTAGCTAGAGGAAAAGGGAAGGATCTGCATTCTGGGATAACCTCAATAAAAAGGTCCTGAAAGGTCTTAACTGAGCTCTGCTCAGGGATAACCTACACAAATTACCTACACAAATGAAACTACATCTATAGTGACAGACAGAATGCACTATAGATCGTAGTTGCCTACTTCTGGGATAACACAAATTCTGGGCGAGCCATACGAGTGGTGAGTCGAAAGGCGGTTCTGCGTGCGGGCTGCTGGGGCCCCTATCGATCCTATTCGTAGAAGGTGACGGAGAAGAAGTCTAAATCAACGGACATGAACATTGATGGACGTTGCACACTTGAATGACACGATCTGGCTTTCAATACGTTACGCCTAGCCTGCTAATACGTTAGTTATGCCTAGCTTGAAATATACCTATGTTACGCCTAGCTTGAAATATGCTACGCCTTAAGGTTATCCCGCTCGCTTGAGGGAAAGGAATAACCAGGGACTTTTTTACGGCAACTACGTACGATCTATAGTGCCTACCTACATTCTGTCACTATAGATCGTACGTAGTTGCCTACTTCTGGGATAACACAAATTCTGGCCTCCACACTGGTGTGGTGGATAACCTTATAAAAGAGTGAATGGAATGGCCCAATCCATTCCATCCAATAAAGGTTATCTCGTAGGAGCCAGACGTTCATTTGTACGAATCGCGAACATAGACCGTAGAGCCAGCCACTAAGAGCTGGGTACCAGACCATACCATATCAGGTGCCAGATCCGAGAAGAAGAAAACTACAGTGGAGATAAGATCGTGGCGCTGCACCAACGTAGGCGAAGACCTTAATCCGAATGGTGATTGCGGCCCGCTTATGTCATATGAAGACTCATGGCTGGGAACAATCCGGATGGTTTGGTTTGGATACGTCAAATAAGAATAGGAATAATAAGAATAATAATCAAAGTCCAGGTTGGTCGGTGAGCCTAGTGATAGGAGACTATCCAGCTCGGTTCGGAGAGCACTTGTTTACTACGATTCAGGGTGAGCAGAGCGGCAAGATATTGATTCGCTGCTCAATGTTACGGCCTAAATGCTGAACTATCGACCCTACTTGCTCGGATGGGTGTTCACCCTAAAGTGTTCCCGGACCGTATGCATACCTCCGTAGGTAACTTAGTGCAACATGGCAAATTCCATCGAAAGAGATCAGCAGATAAAATAGGAACGGCCTTTAGGATCTCCCTCGACCTATATAATAGGTCCGAAGGAGATCGACCCATCGGGAGATAGCATTTATGCACTCGACCGGTAGGGAGAGGATTCCCTCGACCTCCTATGTCGGTCGAGTGACCTATTAATTAGTAAGTCGAGGGTCCGAAGGAGATCGACCTGGGGCGTGAGAAAGTGCATTTATGTATGCACTTTACGACGCCCAGGGAGAGGGAAGTGCGTGCAGTGAGCGACAGCGAACTAACAAGCTTAGATACGCCCGATCGGAGATCCAACGGTATCTCCCCATGGTCTTTCACCTCTGTCCCCGGACCGTATGCATATCGAATCAATACCTACTGGTCTGGTGGGCGGGAACAAAACAACAACTATTCGAGGAGCCGTTGAGGGCCTTCAGTGTTCGGCAAGTTCAATGCCTATTGTATTTGTATCGGAATGGATCGGATAGGCGCCCCAACTCCGCTCTATGGAATAAGTAAAATGCTATTCTAGGCGCCTAAACACATCAATGTCTCTAAACACATCAATTTGGTAGATGTAGAGAGAGGTCTCTAAACAACTTGTTGTTTTTTGTATTAGGAATAGGTTTTGAATAAAGAAAGAATATGTTTTCACTTGCGATATGTCTTTCATGGATGAATTCATGAAGTGAACTCTCAGGTTCGCTTCAGGTTCCAAGCAAGCAGACCAATAGGGTTATTTCAAGGAGGGGAAGAATAAGTGGAAAGAAAAGGAAAGGGAAATCAAAATGTTGCCGTTGCACACTAGTGCAAGAATCAGAACAACCATTCTAACCATTGTAACATTGATGTCCATACTAAAGAGAACTGTTGGAAGATACATCGTAAGCTGAAGATAAATAACCGTAAGAAGGAGGCCAAAAATCAGAACATGCTAAGTATGGATTCAGGTAACCGGTTAGAGAGCAGCTCATATGTAGACGAGAGCATTGCTTTCACTATAGTGCAACAAGAGGTGAACATGAGCAGCCTCCATCAAAGTGAAGAGAAGGAGATTACCAAACTCTTCCATATAAAGATCCAAGTCAATAAGACAAAGGTGGATGCTCTATTTGACTCTGGTTAACGAGAAAACCTCATATTATAGGATCTGGTAAGTAATATTGCATTGGAAGTTCGAGATCATCCTTTCCTATACACAATACGATCGGTGAAAAAAGATGTAGAGATCAGAGTGACTAAGCAGTGCAAGATCAGATTTGTTATCAATGAAAATGACATTGATTAAGTGGAGATAGATGTGGTGCCATCCGATGTGTGTTGTAGTGTTTGGAAGCCCCTACATGTACATGAGGGATGCAATCTTCATGAGGACAAAAAACCAATACTGCCTGGATTCAAAATCCTTCATCATCAATTCGCGCAAAGGTAAATCAAAGATTTCCCTGGTAAGTTCTAACCAATCCAATAAGATGATTATCTCAAGTAGGAAGTTTGTATTGTTCTTCTTGGGACATAATCAACGAGGATATTAATCGGTAGAAGTAAAGGAATCTCTAAAGGGATGTATCAAAGAGAAAAAACACTAGTCGGAGAATATTTGGCAAGTGTACAAGGAAGTCTTCCAATAGCCTAAAGGGATACCACCCAAGAGGGAAGTGGAGCATGAGATAAATAGTTGTCCGACTCTCCATTTCCAAACATAGGACTATACAGACAATCCATACTGCAAGCGGATGAAGTGAATAAATAGTTGCAATAACTATTGGAGCAGGGAGTCCTAACCTTGTGGTTCACCTATAATCATAGTTCCCATGAAGGACGAGACTTGGATAATGTGTATTATCTACAGATCCCTATATAATATCACCCTCAAGAATCGGTGCCATCAACCTAGGATCAAGGATTTTGTTGGATCAACTGCAGCATGCCAAGTACTTCACCCAACTGGATCTCAAGTTGGGATACATCACCAAGTGCGAGTCAAAGAAGAAGGCACCTATAAGATCACCTTGAAGACGAGACAAGGTATATACGATTGGTTGGTAATGCCTTTTGGTTTATGTAATGCACCATCTACATTTATGTAATTGATGAATGATGCATTGTGTCCCTTATTAGATTCATTTGTAATAGTGTACTTGGATAATATCTTAATCTTTAGATCTACCCGGGAAGAGCATATCTCACATATAATGCAGGTGTTAGAGACTCTAAGAAAGCATGAGCTACTAGCCTAATAAATGCGAGTTTTCCTAACAATCCCTAGTGTACTGGGGGTATATGATTGGTGGAGAGGAACTCAAGATTGACCCTGCGAAGATGGCGGCCATCATCAAAGGGCCAACTCCTACCAATGTCACTGAAGTTTTGAGATTTGTGGGAGAAACAAAGTACCTTTGAAAGTTGATAGAATCCTTTATAGTTGTGGATGCACCACTCCATTCCATAACAACCAGTGGCAAGAGTTTCCAGTGGGGAAAGAATAAGCATAAGTCTTTTTAAGAACTAAAACGAAAGATTAGTCATGCACCAGTTCTTGCATTGCCCAATTTTAAGAAACCCTTCGAAGTGGAGACATACGCAAGTGGGTATGCTGTAGGATCATTCTTGATGCAAGGAGGTAAGCATGTTTGCTATCATTTTGAACTGGTTCATGGAACAGTTATAAACTACCCCACATATTACAAGGAGCTCTAGGCTCTAGTGCAACTTGTTAAGAAATGAAAGCACTCCCTGATGGGAAAGGAAACCATCATCCACACCGATTACCAACCTATGAAATATTTGCAGGCCTAGAGTAAGCTTCAACAAGCAAGACACTACAAATGGATGGGATTTTTGCAACAGTTTCATCTCCTAATCAAGTATAAAAAAGGTAGTACTAACAAGTTGGTAGACATGTTGTCATTGACCACTAGCACAAAATGGTAATAGCTTTGGGTACTCTTTTTCACATGGATCCTCTCACCCATGATGCATATAAATAAGAATACACGGAAGATGAGGACTTCAAGGAGATATTTGTGTAAGCTGCAAGGCCAAGCTCATGAAGAAGAAGGTGACAACAAGGATTACTACTCCAATATGGGTTTATCTACACGTTTGATAAGCTATATGTGCCTAAAGGTGAGAGAACACAACTCATAAGAGAGGCACACACCTCCAAAGGTGCGGGTCATTGTGGAGTTGGGAAAACAATAGCCAACTTGTAGAGGTATGTGTACTGGCCCAGAATGTAAGAATACGTAGCTCGGTTCATTAGAGGATGCAGACTTTGTTGTACCAGTGAACCCTACAATAGGAAGGAAGATCTATAATGTCACTTACCTGTATCTACTAGGCCATGAGAGAGTAATTCCGTGGATTTTATGGGTGGTTTGCCAAGAACCAGGCAGGGACATGACTATCTATTTATGGTAGTGGACAAATTGAGTAAGATGTGAGTCCTCATTCCTTGTAGAAAGACCATTAGGGGACAAGATGCAATAATCCTATTCTTTTAAAGGGTTTGGGTTCACTCGAGGATACCAAGGAGCATCATTTCGGAAAGAGATACTAGATTTCGCCTTTTGGAGTACGTTTCGGGAGAAGATGGACACCGAGCTGAAGAGAGATACAACCTTCCATCCACAAATGGATGAGAAGACAGAAGTGTAGAATAGGAAATTGGTCCAACTTTTGAGGTGCTACAATAATAATAAGACAAGAATTAAATCTACATTTCACACTCTTATAATAGAGCAGTCCATACTTCAACCGTCCCCTTTTCAACCTTGTTTTGGATCTTTTCCACCAAAACCTCTAGATGTTGTAAATGGATAGCATGGAGAAGAGAAGGAAGACACCACATTAGAATCACTGAAGTATGGAAGAATCATAGTTAATATAAGGCAGATCCATTTTAAAGCATAGGAGACACTGAAGAAATCACGGGAGTAGTACAAGGCCAGTCACGACCAACACAGTAACTAGAAAAATTGAAAGGTAGGAGATCGAGTCTATTTGAACCTGAACAAAGAGAGGCTGTAGGGACCCAGTAAGAAAACCGAGTATCTAAGATATGGTCCTTTCAAAGTGTTAGAATAGGTAGGCGATAAGGATTACAGACTCAGACTACCTCCATACATGCGCATTTACTCAGCAGTGAATGTGGAGAATCTCAAATTCTGTGAGCCATCCATGCTCGATGAGGAGAATGAGGATACATTCTTACCTACCATAGAGGAATTAGCACCAGATGCTAAGGCAGAGTCAGTAGAAAATACGATTTTACATCCGTTTTCCGATTTTCATTCAACACCTTTGTCTCTGTCCTCACCTCTATGATCAACTGGGTAAACCTACTCGATGATATCTTATTGCTAATTTTCTATCTTTTAACAAGCTATCGATCAACAAGAAGGAATCGGATCTTGGATTGGATAAGGTTAATATCCTATTCCACCTAGCATTGTAACTCGATCAATCAAAGGAGAAATTGTCAATTGTAAATCATCGATTGTTAGAGCTATCGAATAGATAACTATCCGTTGTAGGCATGGGTGGTGCTTATTCAACGGATTCGGACGTGTGCTTCAAGGGCTGCTTCATAGACATAAATTGAAAAGGAGTTTAAAAAGGAGGATAAGAATATAGTGCTCTTAGATACCTCTGTCTCTACCTCCTAAACTACTGCGACCTCTGGTACTACAACCCGTTTGACTTGCTTTGCTATTGGTATTGTATGGGTATGGATCTAGTTAAGATGCTTTTAAGATGCTTCTATCTTAGCTACTGGTACTGGTGATGCTGTTGAAGAAACAGATGATGAATACACTTTGGGTTTTATTTCGTATTCATACCCACTCCTTCAATCCCTTTAGTTAGTGGATCTCTTGATCAAGAGCACACTAGGTCAACCTCTCTAATTCGATTAGAACTTGGAAAAGCTAGTGGTAATAGATAGTAATGAATAATCCTATATTATATACGTAACGTGGAAAGACCGAGTTTCATGGTATTAACGGATCTTGACGAGCACCTATGTGAGAGGGGAATGACCTCACCTTCTAAGCTAATCAGGAGTAAAACGATCAGCAGTATTTCACAATTATTCATTTCTTCCAGGTGATAGGTCGGGGTGAGACCTAATGAGCATGATTATCAAACCTCACCTGAGAACCCCTTAATCCTCCTCCCATCTTCTAATCGTGATAGGTCTGCGTTCTCTTTAAGGTGATACCTATTATAAAACCTCTCTTTAAGAGTTGGGGTTGGGTGGGATAGTTTAGGTATATTAATAACCGGTGCTCAAGACCTGCTTTAAGAGTTGGGGCGACCGCTATGTGATGTGTGGACATCCATCCGAGCATTATCTCCTTGCTTTCTTTCCCCAACCCTATTGATTGACCTTCCTAAACTGTGCTCAAGACCTTGACGCCCGGACAAGACCTATCCCGATTAGACCTAGTCCCTTACTTACTATTTATTCAACACCACTATTTCTTCCAGAATTCTCTGACTTATATATCGCTCTCCATAATCTCGTTCAAGACTGCCCAGGAAAAGAAAACGTTTGCTTGTTAATCATTCGCAGCCTTGAGCAACATATAAGAATGAGAAGAGGATTTTTGAGAACGAATTGACCTCTTGATCAAGCACTCGTGAATACATGATAGTCTTCCAAACCCTGTTCCATACTGTTATATCTTCTTCGAGTTACCAAGGCTGATCTCATTAAAATGTGTTCTTGCTCTCAAGAGCCCGAAAACCCGTTCAAGGGTCCTTCATCCTGTTCTTCGAAAATCGTTACCGTTTTCAGCTGAGCTATATATAAGTTCTAAAGGAAGAATTCTCAAAAGTGTATTCTTGCTCTGGCCCTTCTCTAATAATCTACCAAGCTGGGCCCCGAATCAATTAATAATCGTTCAAGACTGCTCCTTTTTAGCCTGAGAAGACTGATCTGGTTTTCTTTCTACACAACATATTGAAAACAAGGTGTTGGAGCAGCCTTGAGCGAAACAATAAGTCCAAGTGTACTACTCAAATCCCTTTTTCATGAATGAAAACCGGAAAGGGATGATCAATCAGATGATCAGTGAACAGGAGCTCGATTAAAACGATCAATCAAATCCGTTTTGAAGAAAACACTTAGTTAGAGCTTGAGCTAAATTCGTTAGGTTGAATCATCTTGAGCTTGATCTCTTTATATCTCGATTAATTAGACCACCTTCTAACAGATCAGTTTCAAAGTTCTAATCATCATATTCTAACCACTCTTATATTGTTGTCGAAGCTTTCCCTTTGAGACATAAAGAGGTTGTCGAGCAAGCATGAAATGTGTTATAACACCGATCAATCAAAAGATTAGAGGAGGAGCCTCATCTTATTCAAAGTAATTCGATTTCTCGCTGACCGTACCTTTAATAGGATACACGGCACATAAGGATTCTTTGATAGTTGCTTGAGCACTCGAACACTATACTTTGACTCATTTGATGCCCTACCAAGTACCTCCTCTAACAGGTAGGTCAGTTACCTTACCTGAGGCTAAGGACCGGGACCTAGTAGCCTATTGAGACCATGTTCGTTTCACCCCCTTATATATTATTAGGTTGGCCTTGTATATTAATAAGGCCTGAGCTCTGCTTTGGTAAGGGTTATGGCATTTCTGGCTTCCATAGTCATGGAGTAATGATAGGAATCTCATTCAAGATCACCGAAACATAGAATACGAGTTGGGGTTTACTTGAGAAAAAGCTAAAAAGGGTGGTTCAGTTGCCTGCCTCCTATGATCCTCCGGTAATTACCGTTCATCACTTTACCACTGGCACAAGTTCATTTCGAGTCGTTCGAAATCGATCAAAATAGACTTTCGCGCACACAGCCAACTCTCTCTTTCATTGTGATGTGAAAGAGGAGATTAGACCTTTATGAAGTGTTTGCGTTCGCCCGTCTCCGCGAATCAATTAAGAATCGGACTGCTCCCTATCGATTTCCAGAGGTTGTGATCTTTCTAATCACTCCTACTATACTAACATATCGAGATCTCAAGCTCTTTCCACTTCTTGTTCGGGCAGCCTTGAGCGATATATAAGTAAGTAATAAGACAGCAGCCCTGAGCGATATGTTAGTTAGAAGTAGGAGGTTGTTCGTTTTCCCATTCGAATTTCCTCGCTCTCCTTTGTCAAGCGAGCCATCCTTCCTCCTTTTGCATAATTTAATAATGAGAAAGGATTGTTAATAAATGAGCTCCCTCTCCACTCTTTTATTGATTCCATGAAGGTAGGAGTTGGTTGCTTCAATGTAAGAGAAGTGACTTTCAGATAGGGAGTAACTAGATTCTATCAACTAGGCTTCTAAGAAAATTCACATTGACATTAGTCAAAAGGGTGAGGGAATAGGATAATCACATAGGAATTAGTATATTACAAAGTAAAGAAACATGAGTAGCTAAGCTCATAACCGTTCCCTTGGACCCCCTTACCTCTTCCCCTCTAGTGGATTCATTGTCCCTTTTTTGTAGGTGCTCTTTCGTGGAACTTAGCGAATGCTCTTCTTTTAAGCCATTCTTCTTCTTCTTTCTTCTGGCCTGACCCGTAGCCTAGATATAAGCAATCTATGAGCATCTCCGGGCGATAATCAGTATTTCCTGGGATTAGCAAATTTCACATTCAATTCTATTAAACCTATATCTATCCGTGCTTCCTTGGTGGGTAAACTCAATTTCTTTTGTCTGGCGAGAAATGTAATGTGTCGTCAATCAATATGCTCTATGGCTATGACTTCCTATGTATGGGAATCTGGCTATGATCGGCTATGTCAGGTGCTTATTGCGGTATAGCTGCTATGTATGACTATGTTTGCTATGGGCTATGTCTTATGCTTATGTGCTGCTATTGACTATGTGTGGCGTATGATCGTTCATTCCTTCTTCGTTCATTCCTTCGGTTAGCGAAGGGGAGAACGCTCCCTAATCATTTCCTCCATGCGCCTATATGCATGCGAGCGAATCTTATTGGCACTATACTTTATATACGAGTTATCATTAGCAATATTGCAAGAGCCCCCCCACACCATAGCCTTTCGCGTAGCCGAGAAGAAAGAGGGCTTTGAGGAACGTAGTCGCTCGACCATAAGGGAGAGGGGAATAAATAGGTTGACCAATACTACGTCCGATACGATGATAGACTCCGGTGACCACCCTTTTCTCTAATGCATGAGGAGCCCGACTATTTAGTGAGGTAAATGCATGAAGAGCCCGACTATTTAGAGAGAAGCGTAGCTCAGGTTATAACTGCTCAGGTTATCACTTACCTGAGTATAGCTATTTTAGTTTCATAAATATAGGGATAGGGTATAACCTTTCACTGTGTGCAGGTCACTTGAGAAGATCGCGTAAGAAAAGATAAGAGATCGAGTAAGGGACACAGTTTAGGGATAACCTTCGCTTCGCTATGCTCAATTCTGTAACTATAGATCTACGTTGGCAGAATTTGTGCCACTGACTCAAAGGATTCTCAGATTTTATCACTATTGTTGGAAAGGCTTCATTAATATGCTCTTCATTTACCAGAGCCTGAACACTTCCCTTTTATTCTCCGGGATAGATTTGTGGCTGGTGGTTCTGTATTTATTTTTGCAGAGGCATATTTTAAGGACAAATACCTTTGACTAAACTATCTATCTCTGCTAGTTTGAATTCCAATGACTTACCATTGTTGTAAATTGCATTATCTGAACCCGGAACAAGGAGTGCCAAAAAGGGTTTGACAAATTAAAGACTCTCCTTCTGACTCCTCTAACCCCTTCTTCTCTGAAACCTGAGAACCTCTTTTTACTTTCTATTTGAGCCGCCATTTAGCCATTTTTATACAAAAGGATGATGATCAGTGTGAAAGAGCCATTTCTTACATTAGCCACATTCTCACTTACTATAAGAAGTTCTACATTGAGACTAAGAAACTTTGTCTTGCCATTGTCTTTGCCACTTAGAGATTGAGACATTATATACTTGGTCAGGAGGTTCATGTAATCTGTAAATATAAACCTCTTTGTTATTTGATGTAAAAACCTACCCTATCTAGTCAAGCTGTGGATCTGACTATTTTTATAATTTGATATTCAATTCATTACCCAAAAGTGCATCAAGGTCTAAGTGGATATTTTATCTACACCGACAATCCATAGCTAACTAGATTACTTATTCTTGCCAACCTAATTTCACTGGTGAAAGCAAAGCATCATCCTTATCACCTCCATCATCACCTTCATCACAACCTTCACCTCCATTTGAGTCTTTCTTTATCCCATAGCTTTATACTTGGACTCTATTCTTTGATGGTACTAAGAATAAGTTTATAAATACCACTGGGATTTTTTTGCCTGATCTTGTATAAGAATACCCCTGGTACTTTGCCTATAAGTTTAATTTCCCTTGTACTAATAATACAACTGAATATGAAGCCCTTATCCTTGGCCTCTGTGTTGCTTCAGATCTGGGGGAAACATTTATTCAGGCTTTTCAGGATTCACAGCTCATTATTAACCAAGTTTAAGGGAAATACACTATTCATAATCAATCCCTATCATAGTACCATAAGATCGTAACACACCTATTTTCTAGATTCTACACTCATGATGTCTTCTATATTGATAAAAATACAAACTTCCACGTTGCCTGGCTTTCTTCCTGACACGTGACCTATCTGGCTTCCAGACTGTTACGCATATCCTTACTTTTCTACTGCCTGTTTCCCTACTTACGTTCCCTCTACTTTCCTGGGGCTGTCTGGCTTTCTCTCTCTGATTCCCCTGGCTTTGGCTCCCCCCATTCCCTCGGATGGCAGGCTATACCTCGGATGGCTATACCTTTTATTCATAATGAACACATTGAGTTATACTAGCACAACCTGTGTTCTGTACATGATATACTGTGGATTCCCTGTATTCACACTAGTGAATACCGTTAATCTCAGCTATCAAGTGAACTAATTAGGTTTATTAGTAGGAGTAATAGACTAGTAATGCCATTGATATGTAACTAGCTATAAGTGGAATCACACGTATTATACAATAGCAATGATTATGGATAGAACGTATGGGCATATCACCTGTATCAGCCTTAATTGCTCATATTGGTACCTGTATCATACCGATGACTCTTGGAATAAGGTGTTAACAAAGACATATATGCAATGGCTTTCATAATATACAACAAGGATGAGACCTATTCTATCATAAGCTCTGTCACTAATACGGAATCACTGTGCTGCTTAGATTACACATAGAGTAATGGTCTTACTTCTACCTTAGCTGGTAGATAAATAAGGTGTATACATAGAGTGGAATCAGATAGGTTATCTCAATAAAGCTCCATAGTTACAGCAAAAGACTCCTTGTAACTCCATATTAAACACTTATTAGTAATGGTAATGAATGGTGTTTACATAATAGCTAGTATAAGTATGTTACGCTTTATCAACCTATTAAAGCTAATGGTAATGCAAGTAAAGCTAGTGTGTTTACCTATTCTATTAACTATTATATTAAATAGGTTACCATATGTTACTCTGTGATCTCAATACCAGTAATCACGTATTCAATTATACCAATAGAGATCGAAGCTGTTATAACCACAACGTTATAAGGATAAGTGTCAACCTAATCAAGCTCTACATAATATAATAGTGGTGTCAAAACTCTTACTACTGATCAGAATCCATGTACTTACAAATCAGTCATAAGTTATATAGTCATCTTCCACATAACTAATCTGTACTAGTTGTTACAGGTAAGCTCATGATTAGTCATACGTATTAGGTATGATAAAGCTCTATACTGTTCTTAGCTAGATGGAGTACTGAGCTTTCTTGTTACTTACGTGATTAGCATAGGTATGGGCATATCAAGCTTAGTAAGCATCATTGGTGGTTTCATTCCCTTAGTAATCACAGGAATTAAGGGTAATCATACTAGTTGTAATTACTTATCTCTGTATTACGCATAAATGATTGGCTTGTACTGACCTTATCGTAACCAATTCAACAGTATCAGTGCCATAACAAAGGAACATGACTAATCATAGGATTCCGTGTTACTAGCTCATTGGAACAGCATGATAAGATAGAGTATACTAGTGATTCCAGAAAGCTTACTCAAACCAATCTAATCAGCTTGCATATCCTTATTATCACAGTACAATAACCATAAGTATTTAACTCATAGAAGCTCTATTCAAGCAAGTAGTATAACTAAGGAATCAATGGGAAAAACTCTATAAGATCAGTAATCAAGCTTATTCATCATGCCAACCCGAGTCACACTTAACCCGTATGTAATCAATAGTGATAACAGCCTAATGAAAGGGGTTATACCTTTTTACTAGTAGTTGAGCTAACACCCTTTGTTTAGTTTACCATATTACAAGGATATGTGTTATAAGCTTACTAGGTCACTTGGAGTTATGCTAGTTTTATTCATAATGTAAACATCGTACTATGATTCTACTCTATTATACTTTATTAGTAGTATCACCATTGTAACTGATATGTGAATAAGCTACGAGGTTACTATAAGGTATACGTATTGATTGCTTGAATAGTACCACTTGTATGATTAAGCTTAGTAAGGTTTGATCCCTACTTGTTACCATATGTGAGACCTTATACGTATCTCATATTGAACAGTACTGTTAATTATAGAAATAGCCACAAGTCAACCATAGATGTACTGTGCCTTATAAGTATAACACCGTTTATGAGTTGAATGGTGATAACAGTACTAGTAATACCATTATAATAAGTATAGATATGCTAGTAATCACTGGTACTCAGATCAAGAAGCTTGTGTACTCAATACAACAGTAGAATCACAGTACTATATGAATGAGATTGGATACAGTGTAATCATAGTATGTTGAATAATAGAACCTAAGCCCAGTGATATCCATTGATTTGAATCACCACTTGTATCGTAATAAGTCCTATCGATTTCCCTTATTCATATTGCATATTCATCGGGTAATCTAGTCCTTTTACTCGGATGTTGTAATATAGGTAAAGTAATCCCATTGTATTCATAAGATGATTGCTATTAGACTCATATATCTGCCTCGTTTGATCGGTTCCATTACTCGATTAACCGTGTTCACATGAACTAAGGGGAATCATTGGAATGGTAACCTCAATGGCAGTACTAATAATAACGAGTATATCATATTCATTAGGGTAAGAACATGACCAAGCAGAGCACATATACCATAGTTATTCATATGATAGTAAAAACCATTACCCTTACTAACACTAAGCTGGATATAAGTATTATACAGATACCACCAATCTGCTTATTACTAGTATTCACCCTTATTGTTTACGTAATCACAGTAATTAAATTAACTCTAATATCGTGATTACAAGCTACTAGTCTGATCTCCATGTAAGCTGACGAGATAAGGTAATTAAGCATAGTTCAAGCTCATGTGTTTCATATACAGTGGTTTCTACTAATCAAGAGCTCTATTGATACTAGCTTATTCTTCATACCACTTGCTTATCACTTATTACTACACCTTTATTAGGGATATGATTACGACATCATCTAAGTTAAGCTATTAGAGTAAGCTTAAGCTTATAAGGCTAACATATACGTATACTGTAATCAAATGTTATACGAGCCCTAAGCTGAGTGATTAGAGAACATACTACTATTCCCATTATATTGAGAGCTCAAGTAAGGTGTTATAAGAGCTGTACTTAACACTATAGGCTTAGTATGGACATGGAATCATCATGCTGAATAAGGATGCTTCTAATCCACTCTGTTTATTGAGATTGGTTCACTAGTAATGACCATAAGTATTAGTTATACTTAGAACCTTGTTCATGGAAAACAGAAGTAAGTCCAATGATTACGATAGCTTATCCTTAGCTTACAAGAAAGAGCACTGGTATAGCTCTTCCTTAATATGAGATATTGATACTAGTAAGCTTAAGGTATCAATCAAATCAAACACTGTAAGCATATCCATAATAAATGGGGTTTGTACTCTACATATAACATAGTACTAAGCTTGATTACTCATTACATGCTCTTAGCTCTCATATAAAAAAGGCATGGGGTTTTATCATTACTGATATCATGTTACCTTACTAATAACAAGCTCTCTATATGTAATACAGCTTGTACAGGTAATTATGTTGGACTCTATTAAATACCTTAATCAAGTAAGCATCAAACGTATGGGTCTCAATCATATACGTAACATATTAGAACTAGTGTAATCAGACCATTGAATCCCATTGATTAGCTAGATAGTGGAAACATAGACATAGCAGTAATAAAGCTAGAACTTGTCGTAATCACCTAACTATAAGCATTGGTCTAAGCTGGAATCATTACTAGTAACTCGTATTAGCTTGTGTCTATTATACCCATTGCTGTGATATCCCTATGTATCAATGCCGAAAGCTCTAGTACTCTACTAATACCATATCAGGTTAGAGTGAATAGCTAGCATTACTTATGCATGTCCAACTAATATGATAGGTAAAGCATATCCGTAATATTAAACACATAACCTCTTGCTTTCCATTACACAGAGCTCATATTGGTTTGAATGCCAGCTTCATTACACCCTTATTCAGAACAGAGTGTATAGTACTGCCCTAATTAACTACAAGCTTTATTAGGGTCAATTACTCTTAACTATCTATGTTTGATACATGTTCTAGTTCCATTACGCTCTCTCTCTTACTAATACGTTACGTACGAGCTTATATGGAACACAGGGGGTTTGGGGGACACTTTCCCCCATCAACTACTAGCCTTAAGCAGGGGGTTTTTAATAGAAAGACGGGACTAGAAAGGTTGGACTCATTTTATTACTAGCATGGGAAGGTAGAGGAAGGAGAACCACCCACCTATTCAGCCTCACTAAGAAAGGCGGAAAAGAAGCCTCTCACTTACTTACCCGGACTCATCTACCCGGACTCATTCAGCTAGGATAGGTAGGGGGAAAAGCTTTCTAGTCCAGCTATACCACTTCCAGTATTCTAATCCAGCTAGATTACGAATGGGAAGAAAGGAAAGAGAGGCACTCAATAGGTCAGGGTTGTACTATAGGACTGTTTCTATAAGAGCACTCAAAGGACCTTCTAACAAAAAGAAGCCAGGTAATAAAAAAGTACCTTTCCTTTGGGGATCCACTCAAACCCCACATTCTGTAAAGAAAAACGCTCGATAAGGCCCTTCAAATCTATCGTTCGGGGGTCGGAAGTGGCCATAGAACGCTCGCTTTAGGCCTTCTAAGCCGCATTGATTGAAAGCCGCCAGCAAGCCTTCCTTCTGTCGGTACTCGCGAGGGCATGGTGGTTGGTGGCAAAAGCCAATGTCTAGGACTTTCTATCAGTAGCTCCGAAGATTTATTTAGGATATCTGTAAAAAAAAAATGCTTGCTTCGCTGTTAGTACTTTCCTTCTGTATTTCCGACTTCGAGGCAATTGAGTGTGGATCGGAAAAGCAGCACTTATCCGTGGGCACTTCCCTCTCTTTCCTCTGCTCTGTCTCGCAGTTAATACCCACCTCGGTCTCGGAGTTCATACCCGCTTAACTCTATCAATTTGGGTCACCTCCGCCTCGGAGTCAATATAAACTTCCCTCTCGCAGTTCAGATCCACTTTCCTATCTTAAATTGGGCTCACCTCCCTCTCGGCGATCATATCCACCTCCCTGTCGGAGTTCATATCCAACTTCTCTTCCTAATTAATCCTAACCTCCCTGTCGGAGTTCATATCCACTTCCCTATCTGAGTTGATATGCACCTTCTCCCCCCAATTAAATCCTTCTTATTCGTTCCCTTCTATGCGCTTGACCGGGTACTTTTGTTTCCGGGTACTTTTAATTCTATGCACTTGTCTTTACTGGCTATACATAAT
>Ga0316215_1000068_pt1 | contig 17972 bp, 11 predicted proteins | sample NRE5metagenome_FD_207796 | JGI IMG/M metagenome (GOLD analysis project Ga0316215, IMG submission 207796) | Spruce roots microbial communities from Maridalen valley, Oslo, Norway - NRE5 | ecosystem: Host-associated > Plants > Roots > Unclassified | place: Norway: Oslo | collected 2017-09-15
GAGGTGGGTGGGAGCTATAGAGGGAGCTATAGATCTATATCTAGCTAATTCCTAACCTTAAGGAGAAGCCGGGCAAGTGCTCCTTCTTTAGACTATAGTATTTTCGTTGGTAAGACCTTGAAGGAAACGAGGCAAAAAAAGAACTTACTACCCCGCACGATTTGAAAAGTGTTTCATTAAGCCAATTCATAGTGTATCAAAGACTGAGTGTAGTATGTGAACATGCCCAGAGTCCATAGTTACAAATCGAGGTTACTAAGTACCAGTGCCAGAAGCAGATCCTTTAGTTATAGAGTTATAAACGGAGTGAGTGAGTTTACTATTGAAAAAAGCGAGTTAGGAACCCCAGATGGAAATATCTCCGAACCCCCACAACCCGGGGTCTTATATAGTTACTGGCTAAATTACTGCTTAGTTTCCCACATTCCCCATACCCCTCACATAACTTATCGCTACAGAACAATCAATCGTTCCTACCTCGACTGGCCGGATGCAATGACGATGCGTTACATACGTTTATTCAACATTTGAGGATCATACGCCATTCAGACATAGCCCCACATAGTTTACATAAGCATCACATAGCCAACATAGCAACCTGACATAGCAGCCAGACATAGCCCCACATACAAGGAAGACATATCCCCCATACAAGACAGACATAGCTTAGATCATACAACCTATAGCTTATACATAATAGCGTAGAAAAGAAAGTAGCTAAAGTACACGCACGCTAGCATTATAGGAGGCAGAAATATCATGCCCTGGGGCCAATATAAAAACTATATCAGGACGTGATAAGAACTTCTTCTCAGCTCACTAGCTCTGGTTGAGGTACAGCAGCTTAAAGGCAGTTCCCGACGATCCAACCTTTCCAACAGAAAGGAATCAAGTAGGCATATCAAAGGTAAATAGTCACAGGTTTAAAGTGCCTAAGTCAAGCCCGTCCAACCAGTGAGTTTTCTCTTTTTTTAGGAGTTGGCCCTACTTTTTACTTCTGGAAACACTATTTTCCCTTCTCGGAGTTCAGACCCCTTTCCTTCCAGTCAGTATAGGCCTCCCACATAGTAAAGGAAAGAGACCAAATCTACTTCTGCAAATTGGACAAGCTGGCATTCCACAAGAAAGAAGAATTCAGTTTATTAAGGAAGGATTGCTTGCTCGACAGTAGGAGGGCAAGGAAGCGCCCCGTTTTGGTATTCACACCCTACATAAGCCCATCCTGCAGGGGAAGCAGATCGAAATGGCAGTGAAGCCAGTCCCTCCTACCTCCTACACTTTTTTCTCTTTGTAAATCAACCGTGTTTCTATTTTTGTAAAGAAAGCGTGCAGAGCACAAGTGTTTGTTTGGTTAGTAGTTCAAGCAGTCAAAGAATTCAGACAGTGTCTTCAAGTTCTGTCAATATGGGAGGAGCAGCATCAGTAATACAGCAGCCAGGACCCCAGGGATTTGTGTTGATACAAAACAATCTAAGTATGGCGACTACACAACTGAATGAATTATCTCTGCTAAGGTTCGTTTCGTTTCTCGATCCACTTCATTCCTTCTTCCTTCGATTGGATAGAGAGAGTAAAGATGCGGCGGTATTCCTTGCCACAGAGTCTAAATCGATGTGGTAAATTGCTTTCTTCCTTGAATGAAACTCTAGATCGATTCATGGCCCACCCACGCTTCTTTCCCAGAGGTAGTTGAAGGGGGCTTTCTGTGGAGCGAAGCGAACCCCCCGAGGGAGCTGTCTTCAAGCCTGCTTTTATGAAGTCAAGCCTGCTTTTCAGTCCCCATACTTATTTCCTGGGTACGAAAGCTAAGCAAGAGAATGGGGAAACCGCATAAATTGGCATTAAAACGCGTTGTATTGCCATTTGAACCCTTAAAAGGTACCTTCCTTCGTTAGCTTGCGAGAATAGCTATTGGTGGGTATCGTTTATTCGTTCCCAGAGCTAGGAAGGTTAGTTAGCAAGCGATAGTCTGTTTCGGGTAGCCCAGTTTCAAGAGCACAGGTATGTTTATTCCCGTGATTAGCTCTTGGTTTGGTTCAGTGAAAATGTATCTTCCCGTAGCAAGGAGGTACTTCTGAAAAGGGCATATTTTCTAAATAAAAATGCTATTTTCAATGCCGGATGAAAAATAGAAGCTTAAGGGGGCTAAAGTGTCTTTAAAACGCGCGCAAATGGCCTTTTCTTTTATTTGGTTTCGAGAATAAAGTTGGGATTTCTTTTGGCCTTTCGTGAATTTGAATGCCTTCCTTGCCCTCCTACTGTCGAGCAAGCAATCCTTCCTTATTGAACAAAACAATAATATCTCCGAGACATTGAACGAGGGGAAAACGAAGGTTAGGGAAGGGCTATCTTCGGGAATCACCCGATACTAATTCACGAAGGAAATGGCCAGATTCTCTCTGAGAAAAGACTGAGTCTCAACACAATGATATCTCCAAACAATTCTCGGTGCTATTTGCAGAGGTGATAAAAATATCCTCTTGAAATGGGATATACTTATTAACAAGGCAGTCTTCGCTAATAAAAAATTCCATAAGATATGCCTTATAAGGCCTGACAGCTTAAGGGGGTTTAAGTGGCTCTAAAACGCACGAAAATGTGGCGCATTTGACGCGGTTTGATGCCTGAGAAAGAATGCCAATCAATTCAGCTTGTAAATCGTTCTTGCCCAGCCGGTCAAGCTTTTAAGCAGTTCGCTATGGATTGGCTTTGTTATTCTTCGCTATGGCTGGGATCAATTTCAATGGTGTTAGGAGATTGTATAACCTGCATAATGGGACCAAAATGTGTGTTTACCTATTTGGGGTCTGTATCTGGATTTTGTTGTGAGAAAAAAGTAAATAATTCAACGGCTTGACTGAGAATGGGACTGACTGACTTACCGCCTTGCCCCGCCTACACTTACTTACTTACCGCCTACCCGCTCTAACCCGCTGGCGAAGTCCAACGGCTCGGAGTAGATATTAGTGAAAACTCGATCTATCGTACATCGATCTAGTGACAGTTTCGATTGATTGATCAGTGAGCGAAGCAGCTTGTGAGGAGGCAAGGTCAGGCATTCCTCTTTCACTACCCAAGACGTTCCTTCCCGGTGATGTCCCACTGATGCGGCAAGCTTTCAAATCAATATACATAGCTTTAACGTGGTGGCATTCCTTAGGCATACTATATTCTAAGGTGGTGGCAAGGTGTCACGAACTAGATAGTGTAGGCAAGCGTGGTGGCATTCCTTCGTAGAGCAGCCAGTGGCCTTCCTTCCTACGATGAGGGAATGAATATGAGGAGGTGTTCCCGTTCGGTCGCAAAAGATAAGGCACCAAATAAGGAAGAGCCCGGCAAGCTGCTATTCTCCAAGGAGCATTCGGAATCGAACCGAAACCTAAGCTGTTCGCAAAGTGGGAGGACCCTCTCCCCTGCTCCCTTTTGTTGAGTCAGTTCGGTGCCTGAATGAGCACCATATATAAGGGAGCTATGCGAACGATTTGAGGGGAAGAAATAGAAGCGGGACCTGAGCTATGCGAACGATTTGAGGGGAAGAAATCACTTATTTCCTCGGCTGCTAAAGCGTAATTACATATATAAGTGAATAACTCACTCACCCATCTTAAGGGTGTACTCGAAACTGTGTCCTGGGCCCAATGGTAACCGAACGAACGCGATAAATCGCCAGGGACGCTTCTTTCAACACCTCTCAAACACCTAAGAACTCGAACCAACCTTTCTTATTTACGTGAAAACAACATCACTGATAGTTCAAAAGGAATGATCCTTCCCCTTGCTCGAATATCTTTTCCAGTTAGACTCGACCTACTTCCGCACTCGAACAATCACTCTTAAGAGAGAGACCCCGAGCATTTGTCCAATACCAAATCAACATAGGGAGGGATAACGGAACAAAGGTTAAGACATTTCAGACGGAACTGGATCGGTCAATGTTTAAATGATGGACACCTGGGAGAGGGGAATTTACCATCGACAAGGCCAGGTTCTTAGAGGAGAATTTACCAGGTAAGGCCAGGTTCTTAGGAATATTTTCCCATCAACACGAGGATAATTTACCAGTCGTTTGCTCAGTTCAATTATCAATGAAGCATTCGAACGCTACCTTTCAGTAGTAGTAGGCTCAACCCGCCCGGTGAAGAGCTGGAAATGCAACTATGAAAAATCAGGGCACTCTTGAAAGGCTTTCTCTTCTCTCCCTTCGACTCGACCATTTTGCTTTTCTTTGGCCCGCTTTTCATTCGGTAGGGTGCGTTTCAACCTTTATTCAATTCCTTTTTAAATAAAAAGAAATTCGTTGGGCTTCATCCAGCTCGCGCTTGCCGCTTCATCAGGGCAGGGGCGCTTAATAACGGACCGAAAGACGGGGCTTACCTCCATCCATCCACAATGAGCAGCATTCATAACCGATCCACAGTACGATTTATAGGAACATTACATAAAGCCGATCCTTGTGCCTCGGAAAACCTTAATAAGTACTTACAACCACCACTCAATAGCTGCTTTTAGTTAGAGCACTAATCCCTTACTTCGGGGGAAGGTCGGGTTCGATTAGCCCAGAGGGGAACAACACCCTTCCATACCTCACCGTGCCTACAGATAGGAACCCGGGGATGCCTATACACACGCCACACTCTTACTTTTATTACGAGACGAGCACTCTTGCTTTTCTATACAGACAGGCAAAGTCTTGCACCTTTAAGAGAAACCCATCACATTTTCCTTTTCTTAGCTTTCTTACCCATTAGCTTGCTTATTACCGATGCCGCCCCTACTATCATGATTGAGAGCCGCCGGTTCCTATGTTTAGACTTACGCCTCTATCCCATTTACTTTGAGAGGGAGCGCTAGAGGACAGGCCAGAGACAGAAAGCACTGGGGCATCGGACACAGATTTTAGGATATACTTGCCAATAGAGACGGGGGGCCACCCTATTACTCCCATCTGGACACATTAACCTACTTAGATATACCTATTCCTGGACGAATGGATGGAACGAACATTGGGCGAATTACAGTAGGGGATGCAAGCAACTACACCCACTTTATTCCAGGTACCTGCTACTAGAAGGGAAGGTTCACCTCCCTACGGTCGGGAATATGTGATACTCCTTCTCCATATTCAACGTTTCAGGAGACGAATAAGGAACGTAGAGTCACTTGAAGGGATTGGCGGAACGAACCTATCATTTCATTTATTTCACTTAACCCATTACCCTAAAGATTTATTTAGATTTATTGGGTCGATAAACCCTGCACCCAACGACTAGGAAGTGGATCTATTCTAGCATCTATTTCCTCCAAACCCACCCTGACTGGAAACACGTGCAATCCCCTTCCCCGAACCTACAGTAACCAATCTATTTGTTTTATAGTCCCTCCCACCCCGAACGAACCTCACGTTTTGCCCGAACAAAGTTACACTTCCTAATATGGTTGGGTAGGGAAGAGCGAAGAAAACTATATTCCTACCGTGCAGGCACTGAAAGAGAGTCCTACTAGGTCAGGACTTGACCGGGTTGAAAGTCCGAATTCATCGCGAAGTAGTATAGTTGAAGAGATCTTTACTTGGCTGGAATGGCTCTAATGAATCTGCGCTGGCACTACCTAATAACTCGCCCTGCACCAGCACCAAAAAACTATCACATATATAATGGCGATAGATGTAGATTTCTAGGTTCTCGAACGAAGATTCCATTTCCAAATCCCACCGGTTTAGAAGTAAGAATGCAGTCTTTTTGGAATCATCCCGATCCACGACTTCTCGCTCGACAAACTTGCTTAGATGCCCCATCAATTCTTTCTAAGCAATCGTTTCAGGTGAATTCGGATTGGGGAGCTCTTCGAATGTAAAACCAACAGAAAAAGGAGATAGTTGGATCGGTGGCTGGACCGGAAATTTCCCTGAACAGAATCACTCACATTAGGTGGGTGGGAATCTTCATGGCTTGCTTGCTGCGGATCAATCAGAAAAGACTTTTTCTATTCAATGGTTGTGTCCATTTCCATCCATGAATCTTCCAGGATCTGAATCGACCTTTCTGGTACTACCAAATTTATTTCAACCCCTATGGTAACCTTTAGAGAAGGTTTTTTCAGCCGAGCCAACCCAATTTGGCACATCGATATTCGTGAGTCAAATTCGTAAGGCTCCTTACCAAAATCATTAGACTTCTACTATGTTCCACCGGCAGCTCGTTACACGCCTATAGAGTACCTTGTTTAGTACGAATCGCTTCGCCCCGGTACTCGACTCTACTTCAGAGGTATCCCTTGCCCCGAGAACCCAGCCCAGATTCGTACTAGCAGCAGGCAGGTCCTACCCATACCTAAAGGAATGAAAGGTTATTCATGGAATATACCGAGTGCAAGAACTCAATCCAGCTCCTTCCTTCGGGATGGATCACAACAGAGGAGGGGTGTGCTCCGGTCACAGCTCTGTCACCGCTAACTAGTACCGCTACTGAGCTTGTCGGGCGGAAGTGGGGTGGGGACAATAGGAGATGACTGCATCACCGGACTGGCCCGGACTGGCACCACCGCTAGCTACTGACTGCTCTCTGGTTAGCTCAATAAAGAGGGGGATTATCCGTTTGGTCCGTAAACTATCGAAGAAATGGGGCTCCTCAAGCACCGCTTCAAAGTACTCCTTGTTATGCCCAGAAAACCTCCAGGGCTACTGCTAACGGCGTAAGCTAAGGGCTACAGGTTCGCCAAGTGAGTGCTTCAATGTTGTACTAGTGAGTGCTGAGTGCCATGCCCACTAAGTTACTTATTTCCCGCTACTACTATTATACCTATTTTCCAAGGACCCAGGGGATCACGAGAAGCGGATTCCATGGAGAACTCGATCACGAAATGACAATTCTACTTGGACTTGTGAGAAACAGAAATGCGTAAATAGTTCCAGGGTGACATTGCTTCCTCTTGGCTAGAGGCCGCTCCCAATCTATTTTATTGGAACCCGTTGACAAGTCGAAAAAGCCAGTCCATTAAATGCAAATGCTGAGTTGGATCATGCTGCCTATGGCTCGCTACTAAGTGAGCTCATAACTCGATCCCTACTATGACTGGGGTTTTTATCTGAACGAAGTGGACTCAGAAATAAAACTATGGGTGTTCCCGACGGATAAAGCTAGTTCAGAGACCGGTGAGTTAAACTGGTGAACAAAGATAGCTGGGGTGGCCGGATAGAAATGCGTGGATAAATAAGGGTGAGACAATAATCGATAGTTCCCCCCCTCCTTCTCGGTACTCCTTGTTATGCTCAAAACCGGAGAAAATAAAATAAAGTGCTCCATGGTTGAGATCTAGGAGGAGTGCTACTAAGCTTGGTGAATAAATAATCTACTTACTGCTGGGGAAGCTACTCCTTGGCACCGCTCCTACTGTTGATTCAGACGTCCCAATATGTTAATCCGACTCAATAGCACTGCTCCCCTTGGCTAGCTCCTTTTTGTGCCCTTTCCTCTCTATGTCGGCTAGAGACAGCTAGCTACAGCCAACGAGTACTTGGTTCACCGGATGAATAAATGAAGTAGAATGAGGTGTGGGTGGAGCTAGGTCTAAACCGCAGGGTCAATAAAGCTACAATGGGTGATGAGAACTGGTGAACAAAGATATATCAGGTTCTTACCGGGTAGAGCTGAGTTAAATGGTTCACAAAACTAGTGATTCAAATGCCATGTAAAAAGTGGGATGATGCGGCGTACCCATGGTTGGATCGTGAACAAACTGGTGAACAAAGCTTAAGACGTTATGGTGCCAGGTTCCTCGGCCGGGTGGATAAAACTACTGCTATTGCAAGGCGGGATCAGAGATCTAAGCCGAGTTAATAAATTATTAAGAGCCTGGTCCAGAACCGAGTAAGTAGCTTCGAAAAGTACTCGGAGCTTCCGTTTCCCAGTTGGTTCGCCCGCTCCTATATCCATTTCATGAGCTAGGTTAAGAAGCTGGGTTCATTGAACTGGTTTAGAAAGCCATGTAGCCGGGGTCGCGCCCGGCCAAGTAGGCTTAGCCCACACTAGTCAACTTATTGAGAGCCAGGTCCATAAGTGCGGGGTGCAACCTATGCCTATTTCTAAGAGCTTAGCCCCCAAGTTAAGTCTACTCCTTTGGAGCCTTTCTACTACTATATACTATATTTATTTTATTGCCACGCCAACGTAACTCATGTCGAGTGGTGAAGAATTCCGTGTGGATGCAGCCCTCCATGCCACTAAGCTAATTCTACAGTATGGGTAGAGTCCCACATGCTCTCCATCTAAGTTTCATGGTTTCATAATTCCATGCCTTTTCCCCCCCCCCCCCTCCCCCCTTTGTCCCTGTCCACCGGTGCCTGGGTCCCTCTGGGATCAGCATCCTGTCCCTCCCTTCACTTCAGCTTCTCAGCTTTCGGTAGGTCCTCTCGGCTTCCGGTACCCTCCGGTTCATCGCTCTGCTCGTGCATCTTTAATATGTTATTATATGATGCAGTGGCGCCGGTTGACCTTGAACCAAGAGTCCAAGTCTCATGATTCAGATGCTCGTGATCGTGCTCGTGTTTCAGATGATCGAGATCCAGCCATTGAAGCGAGCCCCAAATTGTGTGACTTTTGGAGATGGAGGAACGTCGCAGTAACCACTGTTGGCCTTATTAAGTGCATTTCCCGTGTATCTATAGTTCATTTCACTTATTTCTTTGGGTTTGGGTGGGAATAGATAGGTTGGAAGAGTTAGTAAGGACGGATCAGCCCTTACGCAACCGACAGACACCGGAATCTCCCCATTTGTTCGCTCCTTCATCTAAGCCCTGCAAGTATCCCACTTTATTAGGCCCTTCACTATAGCGTTTATACTGCGCGTTAGGCTCGCACTCTTTTCATAATCGTTCAAGACTGCGCCCCTCCTAATCGATGAAAAAACCCAGGGCATGTCAACGGACGGAACAGGCCATGTCTCGACTTCTATTAATTATAGTTCCTTTCTCGCACAGAAACGAGAGGGCCTCCGGCTAGCGATCCGGGTAACGACATTCACCGCTTGCCTAGCGTAGTCCGCCGATCTGAATCCACTCTTTTGAATGGGTCGGTTGGTCTGATGGCCGTTGATCTCTCAGCAGGATACATTATGGGCTTATATACATCACATTATGGATCCTTCGTTGGCTTCGCAGCTTGGATCAAATTTTTCCCCTCCTAATTATCCCACCCAACCCGGTTCCTCTCGTAACAGGAAGAAAAAAGAAGTCAAAGCCAAATCATCAAAATTTTGGGCTTTCATCTGCTAGCGGCGAATCTATCGTATACTGCAATCCGAACGGCAGACCTATTAACTTAACAGGTGAATCAGCAAGCGAAGAACCCTAAAGCGAAGACCTAAGCGTAGGAGGTAAGACTGCTGCTTCTTAAACTAGCTCTGCTACTTTGAGACGAATATTAATCTTCCTCTCACTCTGCTTTGCCTACCTCCACCTATGTTTATGTCCCTGCTACTACTACTATTACTACCGACGTCTCTACTGCTTATCGATCAACAAGATCAATTGGAATAATAATAGGTTATCCAGCTGGATCTAGGACAGGTCTATTAATGGGATACGCTGTGGGTAAATTGCCCTTATGTGGATCCATCCATACTAACTATATGCTGGCCTCTGCCAATGGTGGGACTGCAACTATAGGGTACTTGCGCTATTGCTCACTCTGATGCTTTGGGCGGGCTATGGATATGGAGGATTTGGAGGGAATACTGCGAGCAATGGAACTTATGCTATCTCTGTATCATTTTCTGTTTCCGCCTCCCCAGATGGTAGTGCTACCCCCTGTAGGGGGTTCTGGATCTAACGTCGAGAATTCACTACTGATGGATTTGGATCCGTTAGTTATGGGTCAATTCAAATAGTATGTTCTGGGTAACCTGATGGATCCATGGGTGCTTCACCTGGCACATTTACTGTATTTGGCTCTGGAATTGGAACGGGATATGGCCCCCGAACTGGGTATTCAACGTATGAAAGGGATGTTCGCTTAAATGCTTCCCCTACATTTACTCTTGGTGCTTTAACCTTATGCCTTTTTAAATCAATGGTGTTTAAACGACTGCTGGTAGTGGTTCTCGATCAACGGGGTAACGATATACTAGAGAAAGGGAAGGAATAGAGACTTGTACAAACTAGAGATATAAGGTTACCATAAAGATGTATATAGAGATAACAGGGGAGGGCCTTTCATTAATATGCTAAAGGTATAGATCACCGAGACCATGCTTATTTATATTATCTGTCCAAAGCGAATCCGCACGGTCAGTTGACCGACCCATTTCCACTCTGATACCACCTAACGAAAGTCAGTGCTTAGAGGGCACTCTGGAGCATAGATCCTGATGAGAGCAAGAGCAGTCAGCCAGACTCTCAAAGCATCTACTGTCCAGAGACCCTTTCCAAAGTGCATTAACACGCTGCACTGACCAGCAGCCATTCTGTCCTGAAATAACTCACCTGTTGCTTAGGTCCGTAGTCGAATAACCAGCAGTAGCAGAGATGCTAGCTTCAGTAGCATAAGTGGTCATTTACCCATCAATAGAGGTAGAGTCGAAAGCAACCTGGAAGCAGTTTATCTTGAATCAGTTGACCTTTAATCTATTGATCTAGAACCAGATTCATACCTTCCAGGTGCATATCCAAACGCGGGGGCAAGAGCATAGGTATCCACACCGATAACAAGCACATCAAAGGCAAAAGCAGGGACGAGTGCAGCTTCACCATACGCGGGCCCAGGTGCAAAAGCGATATGATGCACCGGATGCGAATGATCGACCTGGGTGAGCTTTCGGATGATGCTTGGCTAAGTGGGGGCCTTTTGCTTGTAACCTCTACCCATTCCTCTTTATCCTAGGTTCTGGCTACTCCACGATTGACCGGTCCTAGTGACACTTCACTTTATCAGATCCGGCTGGAAGGTCGAGCTTTCAATTCTATGTCGGTGGCGTAAAGATTGATTGACTGACGTTGCATTTTTTAAAGTATTAAGTACGAGGGTAGAAGCGGCATAGACGAAGGTTGAAAGGGCCGCAGGAAGAAAGGCAGATCCTGTGTACTCAGTGGAAACAGTAGCGGGAAGGGCAGAAGTTGAAGAAATCATAACATTTGATTCAGTTGACTCAGCACCGTCAGCAAAGGTTGAATAGTTCCTCCCTATGTGACTTGACCAGAGTTGTTCCTATTCCTGTTCATGGGCTTTGGCTTTGGATCTGAGACTTGGTGCTTTCAATGTGCGACCGGAAGTGACGCTCCTGCTACTGGAGACTCTGCAATTGAATCTGGTTCTGTCCCAGCCTATACTTCCACCCCTGCTGCTTTTCCCTTTGCTCTTGGTGGTTACGGTTCAACTTGCTAAGCAACTAGCTCTCCAACGGCTGAGGATGCCGGTGGGTCAACTTAACCTGGAACTAGGTCTGCTATTGAATATGGAACCTGGAAAAGGGAATATGGAACTCTGGTCATGGGAAGCTGGAGCTTGAATTGGCTCTGCTACTGTAGCTTTAGCTCGGTCAATTTTCTATGCTCCTGAAAGTGCATTAAGGTCAACAATTAGATCTAAAGCTACCAGGCTTACCGTAAACCTTCTTAGGAGCGGTGGGTCTTGGGAACTTTTGGAGGTGGTTTCGGGTCCATGGCCAAGGATTTGGTGCCTCGCATCCGGGGCACTCACAAAAGATATCGATATCGCTGTATACTCCGAAATTCTATGCCAAAACGTAGTCAAGACGAGCTCGACTGCACTCCATACAGGGGGGTATATACGACTCCACCGAGGGAATCAAGGTCCCAGTGAGGAACGACTAGCTACATCATAATAACGGGGGGTAAGAATGATCTCGTTCACGTAGAGCAATGTTGAACCTACTTTTGCGGTAAAAGGTTTCACCTGTGGAGTGGCCTTTAGACCAATCACCACGAAGGAAGCTCGCGTGGGAACTAACTGCTCAATGACAGACAATTCCACCTAGATGACCACAATATCGAATGAGTTTGGAATGGTTGGGAGGGGATCTCAAACAACAGACAGGAGAATGCAAGCCTTAGTAAATAACTAGATGGGAATTAACAACTTGAACTCTCAACTTTATCCTGGGAAAGCGTTGAACTACAAGGCTAAAGCAGCAATGGAGGTTCATTTAATCACGGCGGGGAGCACATTTTAACCTCTTTGGATTGGATTCCTGCTTAAATTAAACAGCTTAAATCTCTGCTGCTTGTGCAGCTTCAATGACGGCCTATCAAGTGCTCCTTAGTACTACTAATTAATACTACAGATTTGAGGAATGGTCAGAGAAATGGTCAATTCTTTAGGGTTAACCCTAAAGCAGTGTAGGTTCGAGTCCTACCCATTCCAAAGCCATTATTTACGAGGTTTAAGATGTCACATTCTATTGTACTATAGCCTTTAGCCTTATCCCCTCTATGGAACTGAGATAGCAAAAGTTGGATACTCTTTTGTTAGTTCAACCATATAATCTCCTGACCAATAAGAGGAGGAGGACCTAAGAGCATTGGATCCCTTGCACCCAGTGGACGGAGCCAGACCGAGATTCCCATTCTGAAAGCTTTGATTCGGGGTCCCCCCCAACCCCCTATATCCTGCGACGAGTCTTGGATGCCAAACTTGCAATAAGAGCCTTTGAGCTTGGGTCACCACATTCCTTCTCGTGATACCGAGAATAACTTGCTCAGGTTCCCCCTCGCCCCCTACGTAAACCCTCCAAGGAGGGGGGGGATTAACATTGGCACTTGCATGAACTACTCACCTGAAGAATTAATTAGGCAAATGGCTTAGGCACTTGTATGAACTACTCACCCGAAGAATGGATTAGGCAAATGGCTTAGGCACTTGCACGAACTACTTACCTTATGTATGCTTTATGTAACCCTTTACGTTACCAATCCTCATTAAGCACCCATCCTACATTACGCTATTTAGGCTTTCTCTACCCCATCTTTCTACCAATCCTCCATTACGTTATCTTTATGCTTTCTGTTGTTACACCCCATCCAATTCCCAATCCTCATTAAGCACCCATCCTACATTACGTTATTTATGCATTTATCTACCCACCCCTTGTATGGTCCCAATACTCCAGCCCAATCCCTCATTCCTTTGTTTTGCCAGATACACACAAGGAGAGATAGAGCCATACACTAGGGCGAGAAAGGAAAGATATAGCTTATAGAATCTCTTCATTTTACGATTGAATAGTAGCCGTAGCCTGTTTTCATTGGAGCTTTCTACTGTAAGGCAGTCTCTTAAGGCTTGTTTCCATGGAACTTAATGGACAAAGCTTGTCTCCTCTAAAGGCTATAGTTCAACTTCAGTCCAACTAGTGTAGTTCTAATCTAATTAGCTGTAGTGAACTCTCAGTCCCAATAAATTAGAATAGTTGAAATAAGACTTATTTCTAATTAGTGCAACTACCCGGGAAACCATCATAGTAAATGCCTATGGGAAACTCTAAGAGGTAATACAATGTGATAGCGCTAGTCGTTTTCTTACTACTAATTAAAGGCAGTCTCTAAGGCCTTTCCTTTCTTAATAAGGGCAGACTCCCCTGACAACAACCAATTTTCCCCATATGGGGGAGCATTAGCCCACCAATAAGAGTATAGGAGTTCAAGCATACACGTTCTGTTCAATACATTCAATGATATACATATATACTAGCATATCTACGTGATACTCTTCTCTCTCTATCAATTTGATATACATAATATACTCGAATATATACGTTTCACTTTCTCCCCATTTTAATTGGAGACAATAGTGTAAATCCATTAAAAAGCAAATAGCCAAGATTATTGACAGAAGGTCTCATTCCCAGTGGTAAAAAATAGGGAATCATTGCCAATAAAGAAATCCGCTTATAGTAAGTAAGTGCCCAGGAGGTCTTTGAAATAGGCCATTTCTGGAAGTTTCTTTCTGGTATGCCCTTCCACCCAGGCCCCCACTCCATAGCCTATAGGAAGGAGAAGAGAAGAAGTTACCCATCTCAACTTGAATCAGACATTCATTGGGGAGCCATGTTCACAGGAGGTTGTTGTTACCCACCCTGCCTAGTAGGTGTTACAAGACGTGAACTGCTCTCAATACACCGTCCCCAAGAGGTTATTAGTCTCCACCAGTTTCCATAGCTGAGAGGAAGAAGCAGAGAAGTTACCCATCTCAACCTGAATCAGACATTCAATTGGAGCTGTGTTCACAGGAGGTGGTTGTTACTGCTAAGTAATGTAATGCAATATGATGGTTTTTAATGCCTTGCTTTAGTCCCCTTATTTAGTTAAAATTCCATATCCACAACCATTCAAAAACATTGAGGTAGGTGTAGTAATCCCATTTCCCTGCACGAAAGACACTTAGGATCGGCAAGGACTCCTGGCTGGGACTACCTGATAAGAAAATAGAATAGCTGTAGAGTAAGTACTAGCCATAACGGACACAACAATAGACTATGAACTAGCACTCTTTAGACTATTAGCTTTGTCCATGCACTAAGTTCCATAGAATAAGTACGGGAAGGTACGGAACCAAGTGGAATGAGTGAGGCACATGGGTTCGCTGAGATACCATGCCAAAAGGTCACTGCCAGCCAATAGGTAGATCCCCAGGATGAGGTGATGGTGCCCCAATTACCGGTTGCCAATAGTGGGAATAAACCAATGGGACTAAAACTCTCCATTTTAGGTGATCCTGCCTGAACACCCATTCCATCAATACCGCAACCAGTTGAATCCACCTAGCTTATTCGCTCTATTCTAATAATTCCCCTCTAGATAGGACTAGTTAGTCTTGCCCTTATTCTTTTGCCTTAGCTTAAGTCCTACAAGTAATATCTCTAACCTTCAACCTACAACCCTACACAGTAAGGTACGGCTATATACATATGATATTGCATGGAGACGTGAAACCAAAAGAAAGAGAAGAGGTGTTCGTGCCAAGTTCTCCGTGGACCCATAGTACCCACCACACTTACTATGCACCTCAGGATCTTCGAACGGCTGCGAGTCCTCAATATGCTCATTCCTATCCAGCACAGCACAAACCATTTCTCATGAAGGCCGTGCTCATTACGATCCATTATGTACTTATGTAAACGAGTCAGCACCGGCACGCTGAAGCTCCTCATACACGCTACGCACCTTAGTCCACTGCTTAGGCATTGACTCCCGGGTAATCTGCCTTATCCTCCTCCCATGTTCCTTTTGACCGACCTTAAACGACACTCTCCCCTTCTCTTTTTCTTGTATGTGAAGTGATGTTAGCGGCTTTATAGGAGAGCTTTATATCCAATAGGATTATGACAAGGAGGGGGAGGGGACAAGCTTGCTATTAGTAGTTGCTTAGCTTATTGTTGGTGGATATTCACTGATATAATGCAATCTTTGTGCTGTTAGTTAGTGGGTGAACGGCAAATGTTAATGGTTGATGTTAACGGCGAAGTGCAGTTGTTAATGACACGAGGCTAGGTGCAGGCAGTGAAGGGCGACTCTGTGCAGCGAGTGAATGGATTCTTCGGGCTCCGCTAATCAGATCTAATCCGCTATCCGCTAATCCACCGGGATGGGCTAAGCTACCGGGCTGCTCAGCTACACACAGAGATAACCCATACGGGGAATACACACACAGATATATATATATATACATATATTATACCGATATACATAATAAAGTGCTTGTAGTTTACTGCTTAAGTCAGTCTTATGTTACTAATTGCCATAGATCAGAGCCAGTGGTCATAGCAGCCGATAGCCAGTGATCAAGGAAGGAGGGACTCCATATTACCCCCGGACGGGGCTTACGTGTATACGGAACCATTGTTCCTGGAGCACCTGATGACATAGCACCCATACATTGAAATAAAGGCATACTGGCCATATCACATAGAGCACCTGACATAGCTGCACATAGGGCACCACCTCACATAGTCAGATATCATACTAGTCGTAGCAATCATAGCCATACCGTCATAGCCAGCAGATGGCTGATCATTTCCGACAAAAGCTACACGGGTCATCCGCCAGAAGAGGCCAGTCAACAGAAAGAAGTCAGTCACCATTGGTCAGAAGCCAGTCAACAGTCACTGGAAGCCTTTTGCCAAACAAGTCCACCAGGTCCAACAGATACCAAGAGACTTTCACCAAGGAAGGGCCTTCTCTTCTGCCTTAGCCTTTCACCCAATTCAGGCGGGTAGGTTAGTTTGGAAACACTTATCTATAAGCATGACTAATAAGAGAAGCTCGTGATATTACATGTTCTGTTTAATGATAGTACTACTATCCCCATTGCCATGTTTTCTCCTATAGAATGTGTAATGTAACCGTGTGAATGCATATGAACTAAAGGAACATAGGTGGCATTCTTATAGGAAAATAGAAGTATAACATAACCAAGAGAGTTCACATATTCCCATGTTTACCTTTCATTATAAAGCTTTGTTTCCCATTAGTAGTAATAGATAGGAGCTTAGCTTCAGCTAGTTTACCTAATTACGGACATATTAGCTTATATATACTAGTATTACCATTTCTCTTTCTTTTAAAAATGGTACAACAACAAGATCAATTTCATTTCATTCCTCATTTTTGTATAATCACAACTACCTTTCACCAGGAGACTCTATCAAACCTTGAACCTCACCTGTAAACTTATGCCTTCATCACCAAGTACCAATTGGCGGGATCGAATCATTCACCTTTTGCCAGGAACCAGTAGCCAGAAGCCAAGAGCCTTTAGAATATCACCTGTGTAACCTTAGAACCTATAGCCTTTTGCCTCTCACCTCACCTTTAGCTTCATCATCAACAGAATCAAACAGACAGAGGGCCAACAGATAAACAACCCCGACGGACGGAGGAGACAAGACAGGCAGGCATTTGGAGGGGAAGAGAAGGGACGGCGTTGATTGAATGATTGATTCATTAATGAAGCTGGATGCCAGGAGGATTTACCCAAGAGCCCTTTCAATATTCCACTGATGCCCCAGGATTACAAGAGCCCTTTCAATAGACAGCCCACCTAGGGACACTGGCAGGGTGGTGCCAACACTGCGAGGATGTTAGTTAGTTAGCCACCGATGAGTAAAGAAAAGACAGAATCTCATATATAATATATGTTTCCGCAGAACCTTAATTGAATAGATAGAACCTTAATTGAATAGATAGAACCTTAATTGAATAGATAGAACCTTAATTGAATAGATACGCTTATCTACCATCTAAAGCAACAACACCTACCAGGTTGGGGGCAGGCACGAAGTCTTGTTTGAACAGATTAAAAAAAACTATCATTCAATCTTATTTTTCTTTAGATCAATCTCGTTTTGAGGAGGTCCAAGGTAAGATAGCTCATCGCAGGTACTCAAATGGATTTTTTTATTATCAAATTTTGCCTTTTCAGATAGTTTCTCTATAATTCCCCGGATAGAATCGATTGCTGGGTGGGGATACTCGCTTGGGCTGCTCGGCTTGGGCTTATAATAGGTTCTGATACTTGGCTTGGATACTGGGCTACTCAACTGCGCTACTCGGCTACTCAACACTGGGCTGGGATACTTGGATCAGAGCAGGAAAAAAGTTCGGGTAGACCATATCTTACAAAAAAGCCTCATTCACTATTACATTACGGGCCAAATCATCAAATTTGCAACCTAGTAGTACATGTGACCTATGTTTGCTCTCCATCGCCAGCTAAGATTAGCTATTATTAGTCCGGATTAGCTATTAGTCCGGTCGATTGGATCAGCACCATTCTATTGATGCAAAAAGTCCCCCGTTGCGTTTTATGGGGCCGTAGCCTACTATGTAGTGGGGTGGAGCACTCTGGTCCTTCCCCTCCCGGATGATGTATCGGGGCAAACAAAGCCCATTGCATCGGTTACGGGTTACCACTCACCCATCGTATTGAGACGGCTCTGTAAATGGAGGTCTAAGTGGATATAAAATA
>Ga0316215_1000069_pt1 | contig 17963 bp, 35 predicted proteins | sample NRE5metagenome_FD_207796 | JGI IMG/M metagenome (GOLD analysis project Ga0316215, IMG submission 207796) | Spruce roots microbial communities from Maridalen valley, Oslo, Norway - NRE5 | ecosystem: Host-associated > Plants > Roots > Unclassified | place: Norway: Oslo | collected 2017-09-15
ACCGCTGCTTCAACGCGGTGCGGCTTCTGATTTACATCGGCAGCACCGAGAAGTACCTCCGGCGCATCCGGAGGCACGAATCCCGCACGCCTTGGTGGCCCGAAGTTGCCGACATCCAGGTCGAGCGGTGCCCGACGCTCTTTCAGGCCCGCGCCGCTGAGCGGCTCGCCATCAAGGCCGAGAAGCCGCTGCACAACAAGATTCACAACGGGTACAGCCGGAGGTCCGCATGACCACGTCCCCGTACCGGAGCCTTGAGCGCCAGATCGCGGCCGCCGACGCGGGCACTTTCCGGGCCCGCTGGGAGTACGGCCGCCGCCTCCTGTGCGACCCGTCTGCCACGACTCCGGACGGGAAGCTCCGCCCCGGGAAGACGGCCGAGCTGGTTGAGGCCGCTGCCCGCGAGGACGTCGACCTCGCCGAGGAGGAGATCCGCGACCGGGTTGACGCCGGGCGAGCTTATCCCCGTGAGTCGCAAATCCGCCGTGCCCGCGCCCTTTACGGCACCTGGGACGCGCTGGCCGCGGCCGGGTTTCCCGAGTGCGAGGCAGAACCGGGGGAGCAGGACTACGACCCGCGCACCGCCGCTGAGCGGGTCCGGCAGGCCGAGCGGCAGCTAGCCCTCGGCGAGCCCGATCAGCTCACCCTGTTCGAGCTGTTCCCCGGTGATCGGTACAGCGAGGTTTCCACCCTCGCCGACCTCGCCAAGTACGTGGCCGAGAACGAGGACATCAACCAGCGGTTCCGCGACAGGAACGAGAAGCGGGCCAAGTACCTCGCCAGCCTCGTCAAGGCCGCGGACGGCGACATGTCCAGGACCTGGGCGGAAGCCCAAAGGGCGCTAGACGGCGCCTAGACGTAAAACGGCCCGGCGCTGCTATCGCCGGGCCGGGCGGAGATCACCGCCGCAATAAAGGTAACTCACCGAAGGAGATCACCGAAGTGACAGTGACGGTAACCGATCCCGCCGCAGGCGCGGCGTGACCCCGGAACAGCGGGCCGCGCGCATCGCCGACGCCCGCGCGATCCTGGACGCCCTTGAGGCGGATGAGGCCCTGCCGCTGCCGATCGCGCTGACGCACGCCGGCTTTTACTTCCGTGCGCCTGGCCCGGCGCCGCTCTCGACGAGGCGGCAGCTCGCCGCACTTGAGGCCGCGATCCCCGCGGTGTTCGGCACAGGGTGTCCTGACGGCTTCGGCGACTGGCTCGTCGAGGGCCTGATGCCCGGCGGCGTGAAAATTCAGCTCAAGGCCTTCGCCGACCACGTCGCCCGGGAGGTCACCGCCGTGCGGGAGATGCCCGTCACCGACTGGGAGCGCCTTCCCGCTGAGGACGAGGCACCGGAAAGCGGGCAGGCATGAGGAGGCCCGCGGACCTCATCGGCCGCCTGTACCGCCGGCCCGCCCCGGACGACCAGTACGCCGCCGAGGTGCCCGCGGCGGCCCCGGAGCGCAGCTTCCGGCCGGGCCGTCACGCTGCCGCGCGGCCGCGGGAGTCCGGCATGGTGCTGTCCGCGCCCCCGGCGCACGTGACGGTCCCGGCCGCGCCGTCGTTCAGCGCCCGCCGCGCGAGGCCGTCCGCGGTGACCGCCCCGCACCCCGTCGCCCGCCCGTACGTGAGCGATCCCCTCGACCACGGCACGCCCGTGTGGCCGGGCAGCAAGCCCGTCATCGGCGACAGCCTGACCCTCCCCGCCGCCCCCGCGGCCTTCACCGGCGGGACCGCCCTGCGGTGGCTCGGCGAGGACGAGGCCGCCGGGCGCGAGTCCACGGCCGCCTGGTACACCAGGCCCGGGTGGGCCGGGATCCAGATGCAGCGCTGGGTCTGCAACGGCGAGTGGGACGCGCTCCCCGCGATCGTTGAGGAGGGGCTGGACCGCAACGCCGCCGCCATGGCCATCGGGCTGCGGCACAACCGCACGACGATCGCCGCCGGGGTGTGGAGGTGGTGCGCGGCCGAGGGGTGGACCGACCTGGCCGCCCCGCTGCTGCGCCGCGTGCAGGAACTCGCGCCGTGGGCCGCCCGCGCAGTCGCGGAAGCCGCCCGGGCGGCAGCGGAAGCGGGTGCAGCGTGAAGCGCCCCGCGGCCGAGCGCCTGGCCCTCACGGGCGCGCTGACTGCCGTGTTCTCGGAGGTGCATCCCTTCGCTGACTGGTGGCTTCAGCGCGGCCAGGACGCCGTCCTCAAGGGCCTGCACGGGCAGTACAAGGTCTACGCCGACGGAACGCCCGTCGGAGACGAGACTGACGACCGCACCGGGCAGCGGACTTACACCGCCAGCCAGGCCGGCCGCCGGGCCGCGTCCTCCCACGTCGCCTCCTACACCGCCTGCCAGGTTGCCGCCACAGTCGCCGTGACCCGCGCCATGGGGTACCGGGTGCCGCTCCGCGCCCTGCTGGCAGGAGCGGCGGTCAACGGCGTCACGCACGCAGTCATCGACCGCCGCGCGTTCCTGTTCTGGCTCGCGGGCAAGGCCGGCAAGCGCGCCTACATCGATCACTGCGCCGCCGTCCGCGTGAACGCGGGCGGCGAGCTTACGGCTGAGGCGGCCGGGCCGGGCACGGCGCTCCTGGAATACGACCAGGCGCTGCACCGGGTCATCGGCGTCTTCGCCGCGGCGGTTACCGCCTGGCTCGCCACCCGGGGCGGTGCCGAGTGAGCGCCGTCACGGTCACCCGCCGCGACCCCGCCGTCGTCGCCGGGAGGGCGCACGCCGTCCTCGACTCCGCCGCCCGCTCGCACGCGCAGTGGCCGGACGAGGGACAGGAGGCCATCGGCAGGGCCCTCATTCACCTGCACGTGGCACTCGAGAAGTACGCCGCGGCCGGCAGCGAAGGCCAGGCGGACACGGCCCTGGGGGCCTCGATCGCGATGGCCCTTCTCCTGCTCCAGGTCTCCGTGTTCCTCGGCAAGGCCGCGGCGGACCAGATGATGAAGGACGCGGCGGGGGTGACCGCGTGACCGCCCTCATGAGCACGGCCCCCGTCAAGGACCGCGACGACAACCGCCACTACCCGTACCCGCCCATCGAGGGAAAGCTGCTGTGGTCCGTGACCACGGCGATCGGGGGTACCGACTACAAGTCGTGGGTGCCGAAGTGGTACGCGAGCATGTCGGCCCGCTGGTGCGTCGACAACCTGGTCCAGCTGGCCCGGGTAGTCCGGAGCAAGCGACGCGACGCCGCGGACGGGCTCAGTCCCGATGAGGCCAGGACGAAGGCCCGCGACGCCGCGGTGGCCTTCGCGAAGGACGCGGCCAAGCGCGAGCGCGAGCTCAAGGCCGACGCGGGAAACCACGTGCACGCCGTGCTCAAGGCGCTGATCGCGTGGGCGAAGCTGCCCGCCCGGTCCGCCGCGATGCTCGAGCTGCCGCTGCTGCCCGAGCACCTGGAGGGCGCCCGGTACGACCTTAAGGACGGCACCGAGCCGCCGCTGCTGTCCGACGTCACCGGGTGGATGGTCGACGGGTTCATCAACTTCGTGCACGCGTTCGGCGACAGCATGCAGATCGCGGCCAGCGAGATGACGGTCTACCACGTGGAGCTCGGCTACGCGGGCACGCTGGACCTGATCATCGTGCTGCACGGCTACGCGGTCAGCTACGGCACCGGGCCGAACGGGTCGGACCGGATCGTCGCCTGCCCGGGCGGCAGGCTCGTGATCGTCGTCGACGCCAAGACCGGCAAGGCACAGGAAGGCACCTGGAAAGAGCAGCTGGCCGCGTACATGTTCGCGACCGAGTGCAGTAACAGGCTGGGCGAGATGTTCCCCATGCCCCCGGCCGACGCCGGGGCAGTCCTGCACCTGCGGCCCGACTACCCGGACGGCTGGAACCTGTACCTCGTCTCCGCGAGGGACGCCCGCGCCGCCTGGGAGCGCTTCAAGAAGGCGCTGAGCGTCTTCACCGAGCGGCAGGAAGTGAAGGACAAGCCGGGCACTGTCATCCGGCCGCTGCGGGCGGACGGCACGATACCGGGCCCGCGGCTGTGCGACGTCGCCGGCGAGGGCTACGGGCACGCGCTCGCGCCACTGCGCGAGGCCCTCGGCGCGGGCGCCGAGCTTGAGGACGTCGCCCGGTTCACCGCCGCTGAGCTGCTGGCCGTGCGGGGCATCGGCCTGAAGCTGGTCGACACCACCCGGCAGATGCTCCGCGACCAGCAGCCGCCGCTTTACCTGGCGGGCGAGGCGCCCGCTGACGCTCACGGGGAGGTAGCGGCATGACGATGATCGTCGCGGGACTCCAGCCCCGCACCACTTACGAGGCCGGGCGGATCAGGGCCGGGGATAAGGACGAGAAGGGGCGCCCGCAGCGGCTGGACGGGTTCCGGCTGACCACCCGCTCGGAGAGCGCCGCGATTCAGTGCGCGGAGCTGTACGACGGCTTCCCGCAGGGCCAGGGGGACGAGTGCCAGCTTGCCCCGAACTGGCCGATGTGCTGGGGTGACTGGATTCTCGCCGTGGTGCGGGCCGGGGACGAGGAGCAGTTCGCGAAACTCACCGGCCCGGACGCCATGCCGCTTGCGGACTTGTGCCTCCGGGTGCTGCTGGCTGCCGCCGCCGGAACGGAAGCGGGGACTGCATCGTGAGGGAGACCGCGCTCGTCCGCGTGCTGGACCGGCACATCGCCGAGGGGAAGCCGCGCAGCGAGTGCGAGTGCCCGGTTGCCCTCGCGGTGATCGAGGCTCTCGCCGCCGACGGCGTGACCGCTGAGGCCGGCACGGTCGAGGTCGACTACTACGACGTCTTCGTCGTGGACGGCGAGACCGGGGGCCGCAGGTACCGGGCTACGTTGCCTGCAGAAGCCGCGGACTTCGTCGACAACTTCGATGACGGGGACCCGGTTGTCCCGTTCGAGGTTGAACTGACCTGGGAGCTGACGTGAAGGCCCTCGCTGTCCACTTCAACCGTGACGGCCGCCCCCGCTGCGGCATGCGGCCCGCCTCGCCTCTCCTGGCTGACGACGAGTCCGGCGTCACCTGCGGTCACTGCACCGCCTTCCTCAACGGGACCTACGGAGTCGGGAACCGCTGGTACGACCCGAAGCCCTGCGGCACCACAGCCGCGTGCAGGCGTCACCAGCGGCACGGCGAGAAGGTCGACGAGGCATGCAGGCAGGCGCGCAACCGTGACGCCGCCGACCGTAAGGCGCGCAGGCGCCGTGAGCGGCAGGAGCTGGCCGCGTGAAGCGCCAGCCGAAGCTCACCCGCGACGCCGGGGGCCACCTGCTCGGGAAGCTCTGGCTCCGGGCTGTACCACCAGGCGAGCGCACCCCGAGGGCGGCCGACATCCGGGTTCCGCTGGCCCGTGCTAGCAAGCCGGAGGTGAGCCGGTGAACCACAAGAAGGGGTACGTGACCGTTGCGGAGGCCGCGAGGTCGAAGGCCGCGCAGGTGCCCGGGATGACGATCGACGAGGGCTGCCGCTGCGGCCTGGTCCACGTCAACGCGCCCGCCGCGCCGCCGGACCCGAACCGCAACAGCGGCCCGCCCGCAGCAGTTCGGGCCCTCGTGCTGGCGAGAGACTCCCGTTCGTGCGTTTGCTGCGGGACCCCGGTCGAGGGCCGGAACTACAGCCTCGCCCACCGGCTGCGGGCAAGCCAGGGCGGAAAGCCCGTGCCATCAAATTTGGTTGTTCTCCTAGGCCTCGGCGGCGAGTCCCATCACGGTCGCGTGGACAGCCGGTGCGACCCGTCCGACGAGGTCAATGGCTACTCGCTCCGGAGTTACCAGGACCCGCTGCTCGTCCCGGTGACGGTTTTCAGCCCGAACGGTCCCGGCATGTCGCTGTGGCTGTCCGACGACGGCAGGTACTCGCCGGATGCCCCGGAAGGAGTAGCGGCATGACCGCCTCCGCCAGCCCGTTCCTCGGCCCTGTCGAGTCGAAGCGCGCGGTCGAGGCGATCCGCAGGCTCCGCAAGAAGCAGGACCTCACGCAGACGGAACTGGGGGCCAGGATCGGCAGGTCGGTCGCCTGGGTGTCGGCACGGGAACGCGCCCGCGGGTCGCTGCTGAGGAGTGACGCGGAGAAGGCCGCCGCGGCACTCGGCACTGACCTCGCAGGCCTGACGGGCGGTGCGCGGTGAGCGAGCGGCGCGGCAACGGCCTGGTTCCCCCGCGCGGCCGGGTACTCGGCTGGCGGGAAGGCCGGGACGCGGCGGCGGGGCTGAGGCGCCTGCGGGCGGAGTCAGGCCTTACCTGGCCGGAGCTGGCGGGACTGCTCGGCCGTGAGCCCGAGTGGGTGCGCTGCCGCCAGCGCGGCCAGGTCCGGATGACCCGCCGTGAGGCTGAGGTGGTTGCCGCCGTACTCGGCACGGACTTCGCGGGCCTCCTTGAGGCGGGCGCGCAGTGAGCACGGTGGTCGAGGTGCTCGTCATCGCCTGGAACGACGGCGGAGGCCCCGGGTGGCAGCTCGCACTCGGGCACGTGACGGCCGTGGCACTGGCGGCCTGCGGAGTGGCCCCGGTCGTGCACGCGATAGCAACAGCGGGACGGAGAGGCGCATGAGCACAGCGAAGGCGGCGAGGAGGAAGGCCGGGATCGCGATCAGCGACGAGGACCTTGCTGTCCTGCGGCCCCAGTACGACGCGGTCCTCCGCATCCTGCGGGATCACAAACTCGGCTGGGACCTGGAAGGCCTCGCCGGGGCGGTCACGCTCAAGGTCGTCGCCATGACCTGGCAGCAGGTCACTGAGGTGGCCCCGGAGCTGACGGTGAGCCGTGGTTGACAACCGCGCGTACCTGACGTCCTGGCAGTTCTCCGAGCTGTCCTTCGACGCGCAGCTCACGGTGTGGGACGCGCACATGAGGGGACTCGTCGGCGCGGTTCCCGCGACGGCAGGGTCAGGCGGGCCGCTCCGGTACCGCCGTACGGATGTAGACGCGCTCTTGCGGAAGGCGGTGGCGGCATGACCGGGGACGGCAAGAGAAGCGCGGCGGAAAAGCTCGCCGACAGGGCGGCATGGGCCTGGCTCCGGGTGATCGAGACGACCATGTTCGCCGCCGGGAGCGTAGCCGGGGTCGTGATCCGCCGGTGGCCGGGGAAGGCAGTACGGGAACTGCGGGAGCGGCAGCGCCAGGAAGAGAGTCCCGAGTGAGCCTGTTCCGCAGTTCCCGCGCCCGCCCGGTGCCCGCGCCTGACCCGCTGCCGCCGCTGCTGGAGGGGGGGATTCCCGAGGCGCACATCGCCGTCGGCTCCCTGTCCGGCATCGCCCCGTCCGACATCCGGGGCCACCTGCTGATCGTGGTCAGGCAGGACGGGCGGCCGAGCCTCAGCGGCACCGCGTGCCCGGAGCTCGCGGCACTGATCCTGACCGAGGTAATGGCCGGGCTCGCCCGGCAGGCGTACGCGGGGCACGACTGCGGGGCCGACCGTGCCTGAGACGGGGATCAGGGCTGTCTTCGCCGCGGCGGTAACCCGGGAGCGCGAGGCGCTGGGGTGGTCGCAGCGGGCCCTCGCGGATAAGGCGGGCCTGTCGTGGACGGCTATCAGCTACGCGGAGTCCGGCAAGCACGGGCCGTCGCTGGAGACGGCGGCGATGATCGCTGTCGCGCTCGGCAAGGAGCTGGGCGCGATGCTCACCCGGGACGCGGAGGTGCGATCGTGATCGCCGCGGTGACCGCCGCGGCCCTGGACACGGCCGGCCTCGGGGTGCTCGGCACGACGGGCGCCTCCATGATCCGGACTGCCCGCCAGTCGAAGGGTCCCGTGTGGATGACGCCGCGGCACCCGTACGGGATCGCCGTGGGGGCGCTGCTGGTGGCGGCCTCACTCGCACTGCTCGGGGCGTGGCCGCTCGCGGCCGCTGCCGCGGTGCCCGGCCTGGCGGGTGCCGGGGCATGGGCGGTGGCCCTGACACGGGAACTGCGGCGCCGGCGGGAGCAGCAGGCCGACGTCGAGCGCGCGACTGCCAAGTGGGACCGCATCGCCAACGGGGGCGGGTCATCATGACCTCCAGCCCCAAGAACTTCCCGGTCAGGGATATCCCCCCCGTCCCTGGCCGGGAACTGAACGCGGCAGCCGCCTCCTCGGCTGTCGTCGCCCCGGGCAACGCCACGCCCGCCCGGGAGAATGCCGCGACCGCCAGTCCCCGTGGCGACCGTGGTACCGCCTCCGTTCCCGCAGCCCCCCCCGCGGGGGCGGAGGCCCATGATCCCGCGAGCGGGGCGATCACCCCCGCCCCGCTCGCGGCCGAGTCCGCGCCGGACGGAACCTCACCCGTCCCCGGCGCGGACCGCGGGCAGGTCGAGCCCTCCTCACGGGTTCCCGTCAGTCCCGCCGCCACGGCTGCCGCAGCTCTCGGCGGCAGCCGTGGCACCCAGAAGCCCGCGTCAGGCCCCTCGCCGGGTCAACCTGATGCGGACAGCGGGCAGGCTGGCCCATCTCCGGCCGCCGCCCGCGCCGCTGCTGCCCGTGCCACACCTGGCAGCAGCGGCATCCCTTCGCGCTGGGGGGAGCGCGGGGGGAGCGCCGGCCCGGAACGAGGCCCCGGGCCGGCGTCAGCTTCCTCCTCGGCGGATCAGGGGCCCGCCGAGGAGGAGCAGGGCCCGGCGGGGGGCGGGCGACCGCGCGTGCCCCTCGCCGGGGAGACGCCAGGGGCAGCGACGGGACGGTCCTCTGCCGCTGCCCCTGGTCCCGAACCGCTGCGCGGGAAGGCGTGGCGCGATGCCGCGCGGAAGCAGCTCGCCGACGACGCGAAGGCGGCACGGAACCGCCGGGGCAAGCGGACAGTCAAGCCTGCGGGTAACCGCTACCAGGCCGGGACGATCCGCATCCTTCCGCCGGGTAGTGGCGGTGCGCCATGAGCATGAAGACCGCCCCCGCGGGCGCGGTGAACGGGATGCCCGGCTTCACCGACTACCAGTACGGGGCAAGCCGCCGCGTACTGCGCCCGGCGATCGGCGGGGAGCGGGCGGACAGGACCCGGAAAGGGCAGCGGGCACTGCCTGAGCGGATCACGGCCGCACTGCGGGCCCTCGGCGGCGAGACGTCGATGACGGACCTCCGCACGGCGCTTGAGCTTGACGGCGGCCCCGCGTTCACCGTCAACTACCTCTACCAGGCACTCCGCCGCCTCGCTGAGCGGGAGCCTGCGATGGTGACGCCAGCCGGGCGGGAGTCCTCCGGGCGGGGACGGCCGGGACGCTGGCGGCTCGGGCCCGGGGCGGGCAGCGGTGCGTCATGAGCTTCTGCACGAGAGGCCGCTGCCCTCATGGCCGCGATGCCTTCATCTGGCTCGGTGACGGGCCTTGGCGCGGCAACGAGAGCGACCCAGACCACGGCAACTACCCGTGGGTGCACTCGACCACGATGACCCCGGGGCACCTCGAAGTGTGCGAGCTCAAGCCGTTCGCGACGGCGGAGGAAGCCGGGGAGCTGTGCGCCTGCGGCCACCCGTCGCACGAGCACCGCTGGCCTACGGGCCCGATCGGTCACGAGTACCGGCCTGTGCCGTGCCCGTGCGGGTGCCCTGACTTCCGCCACCGGCCGGAAGACCTTGAGCGGTACTGGGCGGCTGAGAGGGGGCGACGGGCCAGTGACCCGCCTCCCGTGGTTCCCGCGCCCGCGACGCCTGCCGTCGTTGAGGCCGAACCGCCCGGAGACAGCCAGCTTGAGCTGTTCCCGGTCGTCGCAGGTTCTCGCCCCGGGCGTCCGGTAAGCGCTAACACCAAGACAAGGCTCGCCAGGACCGTTCCCCTAGTCGGCGATGTCTTGTGATCGCAGCGCCGAGGCAGACCCGGACCGCCCGCCTGGCGGCCTGGTGGGGACGGCAGCAGACCGTCTACCGCCTGGTGACCTTCGGCCGTGAGGCGGTCGCCGGCGAGCCGCACGAGCCGCTGCCCGACCCGGCGTGGCCGGGACGCTGCGGTGTCGACGACCTTGACCTTGACGACCCGCTGCACCAGGGGCGGAACCGGCGCCGGAAGCGGCAAGAAGACAGCCGGGCACTCGCGGACAGGAGCTGGCGCTGATGCCCGCCGTCGGCGCGCTGATCATGACAACCGGGGTCATAGCCGCTCTCGCCGCCGCCGACGTGTCGATAACCGTCACCGCCTCGGTCGCGTGCGGGCTCCTCGGCCTGAGTCTCGCGGCTGACCGGATCGCGGTGCGGTTGCGGAGGCACCGCAGGCCCCGCCTCCCGCTGCTGACGGGACCGTACCTCGCGGTTGCTGGCGGGGGCGCGCTGACGTGGATGATCGGCGGGGCCGGGATGGCCGTGGCGCTGCCCGGGGACCTGGCCGAGGCGGCGGGAACCGTGGCGGCCGGCGGCCTGCTGGGCGCCTGGTGCGCGGTGTCGGCGCTGACGGCTGCCAGGCGCGCGGAGCGGTCCGAACCGGCGGAGCGGCCGGGGCTGACGGCTGCCGAGCGCGCCGCGCTTGACGGCGAGGCCAGCCTCAACGACCTGCTCGCGGAGACTGACGAGCAGGCGCGGCCCGAGAGGAAGTGCCGGTAGTGGGTCAGTCATGGACTGCGGTAGCGGTCATCCTCGGCATCGCGGCGCTGGTCGTCGTCCTGCTGTTCGCCTCGTGCGCGCCTGGATCGCACCTGGAAGCGAAGAGGGATAACCGGGCGACCCGTGCGAGGGAACGGGAAGGCGGTGGCGGCGGGTGACCGGCCGGGACATTGAGCTGATCGCGACGTGCGCGGGAACAGCGGCGTGCGCGGCCCTGGCGGCCACGGAGTACGTGAGGCTGCACCGGGGGCGGCTCGCCTGGTGGGACGTCATCGCCGTGTCGTTCGCGCTTTACTTCGGGCTGCTGGCGGTCATCGGGTGGGGCGCCTGGCTGAGCGCGGTCGGCCGGTGAGCGCGCTGCCGGACATCTGGTCAGGCTTCCTCCTGGTGATGGCGCTGGGCCTGGGCCGTCCCGGTTGCCGCTTCGGCGGGTGGCGGCCGTTCGTCACGGGAGCATCGGCAGGCGGCGTCATCGGCGGCCTCCTGGCGGGCCGCTGGGACGAGGTGGCGATCTGCGCTGCGGCCCTGGCGGTGCTCGCCTGGAACCGGTGGAACCGGAAGGGCAGGCGCGCTGCCAAGGCGATCGGGGCAAAGTCCCTGGCCCGCCTCGCCGCTGTTGTTGAGAAGGCCAGGGAAGCCGGCACCCTGCTGCCCGAGGGGGCGGGAGCGTGAGGTCAGGACTCGCCAGGGGATCGCCCGGCCGGCTTCTTCTTCCGCCCGCGCGGCGCGCCCGGCTCGGCCGTCCACCGGGAGATCGTTCCGGCTGCGTAGATGCCCCTGATCTTCCGCGCAAGCTCGGCGGGCCCGGCTCCCTTCTTGCGCGCCGTCGGCAGCAGGTCACGGATGGCCTGCCGGTGCCCCTCGGCCACCTTGTCCGCGCGGATGGCGGCAACAGCGTGCCTCTCAAGCTCCGCGAGCAGCGCTTCCAAGTCCTCTCCCACCCGCACATTCTGATGGCGATCCGGGTCGCAATGCAAGATCGCACCTGGCGTAGCGTACCGCATTGCCGCAGGGAGTCGCAATCTCAGCGTTCACTTGCATTGCAATCACGGTTGCTATTAGAGTTCCTATTAAATCACCCGCTTCCCCCCAAGAGGACCGCCTGTGAGCACCCGAGGATTCATCAGCTTCGTCATCGACGGCGAAGAGAAGACGGCGTACAACCACTACGACAGCTACCCGGACGCCCTGGGCCTGACGGTCCTGCATTTCCTGTGGGCGCACCGGCACGAGCTGACCTGCGACCTCCACCGGGGCGAGTTCGGCGCGGTCGCCGGCCAGGCCCGGAGGCTGCGCGTCGTCGACGGGCAGTCACCGCCGACGGCCGAGGACGTCGAGCGGTTTGCCCAGTTCTCGTGGAATGCCGAACGGCACGGCGGCGACCGGGACCTGCGCAAGGGCCAGGAGTGGTACGACCTGCTGCACGAGACCATGGGCAAGCCCGACCTGATGCTCGAAGCCGGGGTCATCGAGGACGGGCGCGACTTCCCGCGTAACTCCCTGTTCGCAGAGTGGGGTTACGTCGTCGACCTCGACGAGCAGCGATTCGAGGTCTACCGGGGATTTCAGACGGCGCCGCACGAGCGGGGCCGCTTCGCCGCGCGCGAGCCGATCGAGCGCTCAGCCGTCGGTACGTACTACCCGGTCGCGCTCGCGGCAAGCTGGCCGCTGTCGGAGCTTCCCTCTGACGAGAACTTCGGGGCCGCGCTGAGCGAGCCCGACGAGGACGAGTGACCTCCGTGGATATCGAAGTCTGGTCAGTCGGCAAGACGAAGTTCACCGCCGACGCCGAGTACCAGGACCCCATGATCCGGGAGGCGATCGACCAGCGCGGCGACGTCGCCGAAGTGATCGCCGACTACACCGACAGCGAGCGGTCGAATATCAGCTACGACGAGTACGCGCGGGTAACCGGGGACATGCCAGGGCTTGTCCTGTTCGAGGGCTGGCTGACCGGCACCCCCGACGCGCTCGCCCAGATCATTGCGGCGCTGGCGTCCGCGCAGGGGCCGAAGCCGGCACCCGGCGGCCTCGCCCTGCTTGACGCCGAGGAAAAGTACATCGAGGCCGAGCGGGCCATCGACGACTACCGCGAGGAAGTCGGCCGCCTGACCGCTGACCGCAACAGCGCCCGCAACGCCGTGTGCAACCTGCTCGACCTGTTCGGCCCACCCGATGAGCGCCTCATGCAGCGCGCCAGCGTCACCCGCGCCACCTTGCGGCGGTACGCTACCGACGCCGGAGTGCGCCTAGACGGGCGGGCGGCTCTGTGACCCCGCCGACGCCGGGCCAGGTGGCCTACGAGGCACGCCAAGCCGCTAGAGGCCGGCGCAAGCTCGCTGGGGACACCAGCCGGGGCTGGGGCGAGCTGTCGCCCGGTCATCAGGCTGACGAGGAGGCGGGCGCGCAGGCCGTACTTGACGCCCGCACCCCCTGGGGTGACGTGAACGTCGTTGTCATCGCAATGGGTCCCAAGTGCGCGGTCGTGCAAAGCGGCGGCACGGACGGCGACGTCGTCAAGGTCATCAGCTACGGGGACACCAGGCTCGCCTACTACGACTCGTATGACGAGTGGAAGGCGGCGAACGCGCAGCCCGTGCCCGGCGACGACTGCCCGATCGAAGCAGTCCTCGCTGACGGCCACCGCACGTGCACCCTCAAGCGCGGCCATGACGAGTACCACAAGTTCGCGGTTTCAGTCGTCCAGGAGCCGCAGCCCGCGCCCGAGCTGGCCGCCGCGCTCGAAGACTTCAACTTCGAGCGCAACCAGGTCATCGAGCTGCGCGCGGTCGTCCTCGACATGGCGCGCTCTATCCGCGCCAGCATGAACGGTGGCGGCCGAATCGCGCAATCCGAGGTCATCGACTGGACGACGCGCGCCGGAGTCGAGTTCGATATCTACGCCGAGCCGGGCGGCGACCAGTGACCGCCGAGACGCCGCCGCCGGGGCTGCCGTATCGCCGCTGCCCCTGGTGGAGTGACCCTTCGGACGACTTCTACGCCCAGTGTGCCATTTACGCGGGGCACGGCGGCGACCACGAGAACGAGCACCGCATCCGGTGGAGCGGCCAGCGGTGGGAGGGCGACCCGCAGCCCGTTCCGCTTCCGGCCGGCGTCGCCCTCGCGGCCCTGGAGTGCATCCGCCAGGAGTACGGGACTGGCACCATGGCGCACGACACGGCCCTGCGGGCGATCGAGGACACGGCGGCGGCGCGCGCCGCATGGGCCCGGCAGCCCTCGCCCGGCCCGGCAGAGTTGCAGTTCCTGCTCGACGGCGAGCGTACTGAGCGGCTGCACCGGGCAGGCGAGCGGGACGAGGCACGGTCAGACCTGCGGCGCATGCACCGCCTTGCCCTCGACGTCCTCGCGACCCTCCCGGACAGCTCCGCCAGGGCGCGGCGGTGGCACGAGCAGGCCGACGCCATCATCGGACGGCACTCGCAGCCAGAGCCTGCGCCGAGGGCCGACTACATTCGCATGCTGGCCGAGTACGGCCTAGGCGAGGGCCCGCACCCGGACGGCGACAGCATCGTGATCGACATCGCCGTCCCTCCGGGCGTCACCGTCAACGGCATCCCGCTGGAGGACTTGTGAGCGCGTCGGAGCCGGGGCAGGCGGCCCGCGACACGCTGGCAGGGCAGGACTACGCCGCGTTCATCCGCTGGTGGGAAGCCAAGGGCTACCTCACTGACCTGCCTCTCGACTTCAGCGACGCCCATGATGCCTTCGCCAGCGGGATGCGGGCCGCACGGGACCTAGCCGCCGCGCTAAAGCCGAAGCCCGCGCCCGACGGTGAGCCGCTGACCCACTTCTTCCACTGCTGGAGGTTCCCGGATCACCACGCATGCGCGGTCGCGCTGATTGAGCGGCAGCAGGAGGAAAACGACGCACTGCTAGTCGGGGTTGCCGCGGCTGAGCGCAAGCTAGCCGACGACGTGAAGCCCGCGCCTGAGCTGGCCGACCTCCGCGACCTGCTGGACGAGATCGGCGTCATGGCGGCTAACGCGCCTGAGGACGGGGACTCGTTCGGGGTGCTGGAGCAGATCGCCATGCGGATCGCGGCGGCCGATGTACCAGACTCCACTCCGGCTGCCGGCCAGTGGACGGTAACCGAGCTGTCCGCCGCCCTTGACCGCTTCTACGGCTGGTTCACGGTCGCGGGCAGCGGGGCCAGGGTTCAGGGGCAGTTGCTCGGCGCTGACGCCGGGGAGTTCGCCCGCGTCCTGCACGCCGGGCTTGAGTCCGCCAGGGCGCACCGGGAATGACCCGCGTCTTGTCCGCGCTCGCGGGCGCACTGGGAGCCCTCCTGGGCCTCGTGCGCCCGCTGGCGGACGTGCCGTGCCCGGACCCGCCCCCCGTTCCCCTGCTCTCCGTCCCTAGCCCCTTCGTCCCCCGTCTCTCCTTCAGCCTCCGGGGGAGCTACTCGAAGCCCCAGACAGGGGGTGAGCCCTAATGCGAACGCGTTGCCCCACGTTCGCCTTAATCCGCGTCGCCCGGCTGGAGATGACCCCCGTTGCCGTCCTTTCCGCGTCCCGAATCCCCGGGGCGGCCCTTATGCCGTTCATCGTCGATGACGAGTTTCATGTTTTCGCCCGAGAGCGCAGTCTCCCTCCTTGCGCGCTGTCGTTCCTGATGCTGGCCGGCTCCTGGTCCGCACGAGAGTCCCGCTCGGGCTTCGTGCCGAACTCGATGCTCGTCGACTTCAGCGACGACTTCGCCCAGGCCGAGGGAACGCTTTGCTCCGCCGGAATCCTGAAGCGCGTTAAGGCGGGAGTCCGCATCGTCGAGGGTCACGGGCTGACCGTGGTCAACGCGAAAGATGTCTCCAGGGACACCGAGCGGGAACGGGCCGAGGCCGAGGAGCGGCGGGAGGCCTGGCGACTCAAGAAGCAGGGGCAACGCGCCTCGAAGAGGGCCGCGAAGCACGAGCGGATCGCGGCCGGCGTCCCCGGGACGTCCCCGAAGGAAACTGTCGATGTCCCCCGCGAGAATCCGGGACATCCGAAGAAACCGCAGGTCAAAGCCGGTCATGTCCCCGGGGACATTGCGGGGACGTCCCGAGGGACAGAAACTCCCTCGCGTGCGCGCGCGGATTTTGATCCTGATTTTGACTTTAATCAGCGCGAGGAAAATCAAGTCAGTCAGTCAGGGGTATCCGACGCAGGCGCGCGCGAGGACGACCCGCCCCCGGGCAGCCCCGAGTTCCGGCTTCTGGTGGTCGCCGAGTTCGCGGGGGTGACCGGGATCGAGATCGACGACGCGACCGCCGACGCACTGGCGGCCGGAGTGCTCGGCAAGGCCACGGACCCCGTCCCGCACCCGTTCGGCTACGTGCGCCGGGCGATCCACAAGGAACTCAACCCGCGCGCCCGCTGGCTGCCGAAACAGGTCGCCCGAACAGCTTTCGCCAAGCCGCTGGACCACTGCGGCGACCGCCTGTGCAGTCCCAAAACCCGCCGCCGCGAGCACCCCGAGACCGGGGCCGACGCCGGCCCCTGCCCGAAGTGCTCCGGCTCCGCCGCCACCTGGAAGGCGTCATGAACGACGACCTGCTCGGCATCAGCCCGTGCCCCGAGTGCGGGCACACCGCGATGTTCGCCTGGGACGCCGCGATGGACGTCGTCGCCCTCGGCCTGGACCCGCGTCCCGGCGGCGAGTGGACGCTGACCGAGGACGCGAACCGCATCCCCTGGTGCGCCCCGGTTCCCGCCGGAACGCAGATCGCGTTCGATGACGTGCTGTTCAGCCTCCACGCCTGCCCGCTAGCCGAGGTCATCCCCCTTGCCGCCCGGCGGCGGCAGGACCGTCCCGAGACCCGCCGGAGGTACGCGTGAAGTGCGACATGACGACAGAACTGACCGACGCCGAGATTGGCGAGATCGTGCGCACCGCCGCCGGGCTGGACGGCGTGGCCGGGAGATTCGAGGCGATCGCGGTCACCGCCGAGTGCCGGCTTGAGGAGCGGCACGAGAGCGACTGCGCGAGCTGGCAGGCAGACCTGACCGACGAGGACGGGACGGCATGGTTCCGCTGGGGCAACGAGCGCCGGATCGACTGGCTCGCCGAGTGCGTGACCGAGGGATGCCCCCTGTACCGAGGCCACCCCGGCGGCTGCACGGTCGATGGCGGCACGAGGAGCTTCGCATGATGACCGCTAACCCCACGGAGGCACCCGTTGAAGGCCCCGAAGATCCCCAAGCACCTGAAACAGGCCGCCCGCCGCGCGCGGGCCGAAGGCTGGACGATCGAACTCACGGGCAGGCGCCACCTGAGGTGGGTACCCCCGCGCGGTCAGGCCGTGATAACCGGCTCGACTCCCAAGCGGTACGGCCACGGTCCACGCAACGAGCAGCGGGCCTTCGCGAAAGCCGGGCTCGGCGCGAAGAGGTGACCCGGTGAGCGTGGTCAAGCCCCCGGTCACGTACTTCGGCGGGAAGCTGGCGCTAGCCGGGCGCATCGCCGCCCTGCTGCCGCCGCACGCGCATTACGTTGAGCCGTTCGCGGGATCGCTGGCGGTCCTGCTCGCCAAGGCCCCGTCGCCGATGGAGACCGTCAACGACGTCGATCGCCACCTGATGAACTTCTGGCAGGTGCTCCGCAACCGGCCGGCTGAGCTGGAACGCGCCTGTGCGCTGACCCCGCACTCGCGGGTCGAGCAGGAAGCCGCGTTCAACCTCGACGGCGACGAGCTTGAGCGGGCGCGGAAGGTCTGGGTGCTGCTCACGCAGGGCCGCGGCGGCCACCTGCCGCCGAAGCGGAGCGGCTGGCGCCACTACCAGGACCCGCGCGGGTCCGCGCAGTCGATGCCCGGCTACCTCCGCGCGTACGTCGGCCGGATGGCCCCGGCAGTCGAGCGCCTCATGCACGTCTCGCTGGAGTGCCGCCCCGCGGCCGAAATCATCGAGCGGTACGGGCGGCACGAGGGCGTCCTGCTCTACTGTGACCCGCCCTACCTGGCCTCGGTGCGGACCCTGAACAACGGGCGGGGCCGCGGGCCGGACTACGCGCACGAGCTGCGCACCGACGACGAGCACCGCGAGCTTGCCGCATCGCTCCGGGCCGCCCGGGCGGCGGTCGTCCTGTCCGGCTACGACTCGCCGCTGTACGCCGGGCTTTACGCGGACTGGCACCGCCTTGAGCTTCCCGCGCTAGCCGGCAACGGCACGGACGGAGCGCGCACCGAGGTGCTGTGGTCTAACCGGCCGTTCCCCCAGGCTGCCCGTCACCTGCCCCAGGAAGCCCTGTTCGGCGAGCAGGAGGCAGCCGGATGACCGAGGCAATCACCCGCCCGAACGGCAAGCCGTACCGCCCCCGCAAGGTCACGGGCCACGCGGTAGCCGACGAGGACGACATGGTCGTTGCCGTCGTGGTGCTTGGCACGCACGACGTAGAGCGGGCGGGACCGCTTGCCGAGGACTGCGTCCGCGCCTGGGTGGACAGCGGTTACACGGCCGTGAACCCGGTAACGGGCTGGTGGCGCGATGGCTTCGAGACGGGCCAGCGGTGCTGGGCTAAC
>Ga0316215_1000070_pt1 | contig 17896 bp, 6 predicted proteins | sample NRE5metagenome_FD_207796 | JGI IMG/M metagenome (GOLD analysis project Ga0316215, IMG submission 207796) | Spruce roots microbial communities from Maridalen valley, Oslo, Norway - NRE5 | ecosystem: Host-associated > Plants > Roots > Unclassified | place: Norway: Oslo | collected 2017-09-15
AGAGAAAAATCCTATTAAAGGAGGTATTCCAGCCATACTAAATAAACAAATTGTTAAACTTATTGATAATACAGGATTTAAGAAAAATTGACCTTTTAATTCAGATATATAATTAATATCATTTTCTATTCCTGTTTCATCTTCAACCATTATACTTTGTATTAAATCTCTAAAGGAATTTTTTATTATATAACCAAATAAGATTATTATTAAAAAAGTATTTAAATTAGTAATAGTATATTGTATAATATAAAATATTAAAGCTTCTATTGATTGTTCTGAATTAATAGCTAAAGCTAATAATATAAATCCTACATGTGATATTGTACTATATGCTAATAATCTTTTTAATTTAGATTGAGCTAAACCTAATATTGTTCCTATTAATAAGGATAATAATGAACTTATTAATAATAAATTTTTACTTCATAAATAATTATTATTTATTATATTATTTAAAGGATTTAATTCTAATATTATATTAATATTATCTATTAAATTAATATGAGTTTGTATTTCAAATAATATTAATAAAATAGAAATTTTAGGTATAATAGTTAATCAAGTAGTTATAATAGTAGCACTATCAGCATAAACATCTGGTGCTCAATTATGTAAAGGTGCTGCGGCTATTTTAAATAATAATCCTATAAAAATTAATATTAAACCTAAACTAAAACCTAATAATATATTATTATTATTATCAATTACTGATATCATACTATAAATAGATTCTAAATTAGTTAATCCTGTGAAAGTATATATTAATCCACATCCTAATAATATTATACAAGAAGCTAAACTTCCTAATAAAAAATATTTTAATCCTGCAGATATTGCTAATTCTGAATGTCTATATAAAGAAGCTAATATATATACTCCAAAAGATTGTAATTCTAAACTTAAATATAAAGTTATTAAATTTGATGAAGAAACTAATAATAAAGAACCTAAAGTTGATATTAATACTATTATTGAATATTTTATTCTATAATTATTTATTGATAATATTTTATTTTCTGCTAATTCTAGATTATTATCTATAAATTTGTGATTTATTAAAGGTCAAGCTATTAATATTACAGAACCTGTTAATACTATTACTATATCAAATAATTGTGTGAATAAAGTAATTTGAAATAATCCACTATAAATACCTATACCTGATCCAATTGACTGAATATAAAAAGCATTAAAAGCTAATGCTCCAGTATATAGTAATAATAGAGAAGATATTCTTAAATATAAATTTGGAGAAATATTTCTATTTATTGAAGGTAGGGCTATTGCCACTATAAGAATCATGATACTAATAAACATCATTACTTTTATTTAGATTATTTTATAAATATTAATTTAAATTAATATATTTTATTTAATTTTTCTAATTTTATTTATTTTATAATATTAATTAATACATCCTATTGGATTTGAACCAATATACAAATGCTTCGAAGGCAAACGCTTTCCCAATTCAGCTAAAGATGTGACAGAAATTATATTTTTGTATCAAACTTTAGATTTTTGTTGTAATATTTATTTATTTATTTAATTTTGTCTTTATACTTTTAATGTTAAAACCAAATAAATATAAATTTAAAAATTAAATATTTAAAAACAAAATACATAAAAAGGAGATTATATTTAATTTATAAAAGAAAAAAATTTAGATTTTTGTTTTGTTTTTTGTTTAATATTAAATTCTTTAATTTGATATATTGTATTATTCATGTAAGATACTTAAGAAATTTTATCTTAATTTATATTATGTTTTAATTAATATTAGTTTATATTAATATTTAATTTATTTAGACTTTAATTTGATTATAATAAATTATTTTAATATTAATTTAAATTAATATATTTAATTATACGAGTAAAGAGACTTGAACTCTTACGATTATAAAGTCATAAATTCCTAAGATTTACCCGGCTACCAAATTTCGGCACACTCGCAAATTAATAAGTTTTTATATTCTTTATTTAATTTATAATAATAATTTATTCTTATATAAAAAAATATATATTTCTATTATAATTAAATAAACAAAATATAATTTATATAATCTTAATTAAATAATAATTATACAAACATTCTAATTAATATAATAATTATAAGTAAGAGATAGAGTAATCGAAACTCTCTCTGCATAGTGTAAATATGCCGTTATACCACTGAACTAATCTCTTATAATTTATTAATTATTTAATTTAATTATATAATTATAAAATAAAAAGGGGGTAAAATGAATTTATTTTCCAGCAGCACTTTCCAGTACGGCTACCTTGCTATGACTTTTGAGATGTTACTCAAATGAATTAATAAAAACTAGTTAGTTTTTACATAGTCGTTTATAATATAATAATAATATAATAAACTATATTAAAATATATAAAAATATAAATTAATATTAACTATGCAAAAATTATAATTATATTCCCATTTCCATCATTATAAGCTTCTTCCCAGCGACAGACAGTTAGTTCATCACGGATGCTAGTTTCACCGTTGCGCTAATTATCAACGATTACTCGAAATTCCTTCTTCATGTTCCCGAATTGCAGAGAACAATCCGTCTAAATTTATATTTTAACTTTTTTTAATGATTAGCTCCTCCTACTTTCCAAATTTTAATTTTTTCCTATTTAAACAACAAAAAAAGAAATTAAAAAATAAATGAATTATAAATCTTTCGATTATATATTTTATTAAAATACAAAATACAAAAAATTAACCTTAATAATAAAATAAATATTTAATTCATTTTAGGAAAAAGTCTAGCATCACTTTGTAAAAGTTTTTGTGGCACGTCTATAGCCCAGTTCATAAGGGCCATAACGACTTGTCTTAGCCCCAAATGACACTCTATAAGAAATCATTAATTGTTAAGTATATAATATAATATATAATATTTTAATATTTTAAATTAACAATAGGGATTTCGTCCGTTAGCGGAATTAACCTCAGTTCTCACGATACGGACTGAAGACAGCCATGCAACACCTGTATTAAATGTTCTAATTTATATTTTAAAACATTCCTTTATAATTTTATAAAACATAAAAAGATAAAGTTTTTATTCAAGAACTGGTAAGGTTTTACGCGGATTATCGTATTAAATAACATGCTTCACTTCGTTTGCTCCGAAACCGACTAATTTTTTTGTTTTCAACTTTGCAGTCGTACTCACAAGGCGGAATGGTTATCGTGTTAACATTGCCATTAATAATTTATTACTAATAACTACCATTCATCGTTGACAGAGAGGGGTATTTTGGGTATCTAATCCTATTTCCTATCCTCACCTTCGTTTCTGAGCGTCAATCATTAATGGAAAAAAAGCTTTCGCCTTTAATATTCTACTTAGTATTTAAGGATATCAGACCTACTCTAAGCATTATTTAATTTATCCTCTATTTGATTCTAGCTTTTATTTATTACTTATTTATTTTATTTTAATTTATTTTAATAAGTAAGTTTAAAAGCCGCCTACAAACCCTTTACGCCTGATTAAGACGATTAACGTTTGTGTCTCTGGCCTTACCGAGTCTTCTGGCACCAGTTTTGGACGACACTAATAATAAGGTAATATCATTATTTTCCCTTATGTTATCAATTTTATAATTGATTTCAGTTAGCTAGTTCACTCTTTCGAGCATTGACTAATATTCTCGACTGCTGGTAGTATTAAACTACTTGGGAGATTTCATTCCCAATGTGGCCATCTGTTCTCTCAAACATAGCTATTGATCGTCGGCTTGGTAGGCTTTTACTCTACCAACTACCTAATCAAAATAAATAGTATTTTATAACAGAAAATTTCCTTTAATATAAATTAAATAATAATATTTAACTTATTTTAAGTATTAATAATTTAATAATTAAATTTATTTCCTATCTATGGAAATTATAAAGTAACTTATTTATTATTCTCACCCTTACACCTTATTTCTTTATAATATTTTATATAATAATTATATAATTTATTGTCAGAAACAATGATTTGCATGTCTTAAACTACTGAACAACGTTCAATCGGAACCAAAATTAAATTCTTATGATTTTTAAACAATAAATTAATTTTTATTGTTATATTTTATATGCTTTATTGCAATATTTAGTATCTCTTTTAATTTGGTTTTACTTTTTAAAACTATCCTTTTTGTGTTTAATTCAACATTTGATCGTCTGAAATTAAAATATTAGGGAAAATAATTAAATTAATGTTTCCAACATCGATCTTTCCTATCAAAGGGAAATGGCCTCTATCTAACACTAATAATCTTATTGTTACGCTTATAAAATCTCAATGATCTTAAATTTGTAACGTTTAGTTAAAATTTCTATTTTGAATTTATTTTGTTTTAATTCAAAATTAAGGAATATAGAGCTAAAGGGAATCGAACCCTCAAAAGAAAATTTAGGAGATTTCTGTTAATCCAATTAACTGTTAGCCCTATAATAATAGACTTGTAGATGATTTATAAAAATTTATTAGTATATGGATATTCTATATTTTACTGTAACAAAAATATAAATATACACTTAAAGATTCTAGTGTTGTTTATATAAGATCTTATGATTCTTAATTTATAACATTATCTTTAATTTATTCTTTGAATTCTTTTTTAAATTCAAAATATAAATACAGAGTTAATAGGAATTGAACCTAAAAATATTTGTTCAATATTCTAACCATAGAACTCTTTATAAATGGGGGTAATTTTTATAAAAATATTTAAAATAAATTTTATTTAAAAAGTAAATCAATTTTTTTATATTTAAAAATTAAATAATGAGAATAATGTAATTTAGGCATAGATAATCCAAAATCATCTATAGCAATTCCTAATTGTGCTCCTATAAAATCATAAAACAAAAACAAAACAAAAAAAAGTTATTAATAAAATTTATTTAAAGGGTTTAGAAATATTATCATGGAATTCTTTTAGAAATTTACAATCTTCATTTGTATAAATTGTTTGAGTTTTAATCTTTTTATCCATTATTGAAATAGAATATATATCTAATTCTCTTCAATAAGAATTAGATGTTCCTTTAATATCTCATTTAATAGATTGGTTAGTATTATGAGAAAAGGTTTTATTAGGATTTATAGACAAAGTTTGTCCATCATTAGTAATAATAAAAATTTTAGAAATATCTCTGATGTTTTCTCCGAAATCCATATCAATAAATCTTTCAAAAGATTGTCCTCTATTAATTTTAAATTTAACTTCTTCTTTTCAATCATGTAAGGGTAAACTTTCTTGATTATTATCATTATTATCTTCAATATCAATACCTTCATTTTCATTAGGTAAAAAATTATTAGAAATAATAGGATCAGGATTTAAATTAATTGGAGAAAGTTCTGGTCTTGGTAAACCTACGTTAGCAACATTAGGTGATCCGTATTCTAATCTTCTAGATTTAATAGCATTAAGATTAGCAGCTAAACCTCTATTATTATTAATTCTTTGTTCGATATTTTCTTTAGAATATACAACTTCATTATTATTGATATTTTCTTTAGAGAATATCCCTTCGGTTATATTAACTTCAGATTGAATTTTATAACTAGCAGTTGCATCTACTTCAGTATGATCTACTTCAGTTTTATTATAACTTTCTATTGTTGGAATTTCTTGTTTAGTTTCTTCTGTTTTAAAGAATTCATCCATTTCACTAGGTGTAGAATTATTTGTAACTTCTATTTCCGGTAGAACTTTAGGAATATTATCCAATTCATTTTTGAATAGTTTAGTTTCATCTAAAAGTTCTTCTACTTTTTTATCCAAATCATTATCAGTTAATTGAATTGGACCCATTATATTATCATCTTCAGGTAAAATTTCTGTTCCAGTTATATCCGTATCATCAGAAAATAATTTATCTATAGCTATTTTAAGAGGTTGAATTGTTATATCTTCTTTATTATTTTTATTTTTTAAATGATCTCAAAATGCTTCTAAAGGAGATTTTTGTTTTTCAATAGCATCCATAGCTGTTTCTTGAATAAAAATTGGAGATAGAGGTTCAGGAGATTTAGCTTTATCCGATCATACATCTTGTTCATTTCTAGATTCTATTTCTACTTCATCATAATTATTAGTGGACTGTGCTGTTTCTATATAATTAGGTAAAGTTCCTAAAATATTATTTTCTAGATCTACGAAATTATCGAATTTACTTCTATATTTTTCATTTTGCATTAAATTTTCGTATTGTTCTGGATTAGCAGTCCCAAGTTTGTGTAATCTTTCTCTAATATATCTGTAAATTCCTGGTTGAAGAGATGCTTCGTGTGGGAAACTTTTATTCTCATAATTTCTAGTGAAACTATTTATTTCTCTTGAAATTAAGGTTACTTCTTTATCAAAATTTTCTCTTTCACCAGTTATTTCTTGAATAATGGGTAATTTAAGTCTTCTTTCTAATTCTTCTTTACTAAATTCATTTGGATCAATTTCTTTACCTTTTTTATTTAATAATTCATAAAATCCATCATTAGGAGAAGCTAATCCAATAGGACTATCAGAAGAATTAGATCCATTATCTTTTGGTTTACCATAAATTTTTTCTTTAACAGAATCTTTTAGATTTGAAAGATTGAATTTAGAATTTCCTTGTATATTTGCGTCAAAACCATTTGAGTCCGGATCAGGTCTGGGTCGAAATCGATTAATTCAAGCAAAGATAGAAGTTCCAATTGGAGAAATATCTTCGTAGAAATATCAAGTTAAACAAGATAATATTAAAATTCCTCCAATTATAACATATTTATTTTTATAATAAGGAGTATTTTCTTCTTGAATTTCTGGAATTTCTTCTTTTATTTCTTCTTTTTGAATTATTTTTTTATATCTTTCAATAATTCCATTACTGTTTTCATTACTCGTTTGTATTCCAGTTGTTTCTGATTGAATTCCTCTCAAGATTGCAGTTCTGGAGGGAGTTTCAACTTTTTTACCAAATAATTCAAGTATATTTAAATGGAATTTTGAGAATATTTCTAAGATATTATTAATTAATTTAGATAAAATTTCTATTTCGTAAATATCTATCATTGAAATACCAAAGATTGAAAATAAGATAGTATTAATTAAAGTAAATATTTTTCTAATAATAGAATATTTTTTAAAGAATTTAAATATAAGAGCAATTAAAGTAAATTTTAATAGAAAAGATTTAAATAATAATATATATTCAAGAGTTTTTGTGAAGAATGTTGTATTATTGTTATTATTATTGTTATTATTTTGTTTTAATCCATTTAATTTGCTGATTAATTCAGCTTTAGTTAGTTTTGTTAAGTTTTTCATTAGTTTTTTGTTTGTTTGTTTATATAAGTCTTAAATTTATAAAATTAAGTTTCTAAAATAAAAAGTGGATCAGATTCGAACTGATATTTACAATGTGTGCATTATTGTTACAATTCCAGTTATGCTACCACTTTTAAGGGAGTAAGTCTTATTTAAATTGCCCATTATCCATTGTTAAAGGGCTAATCTTCCATTATCTAAAATTGTTATAGACAGATCAGATTCGAACTGATTATTGGAGTGAGTCTACAGCTCCTGTTATACCACTTAACTACTGTCTAGTATTAAAAAAGGGGGTAATTTTTAGATAAATTTATCATGTACAAACAAAAATAAATAATTTATAAATTTAATTTGTAGATAAAAATTTAATAAGGTGATATATTAAATGCTATTAAAACACTAGGAACTAAGATAATAAAAGCTACACAAACAGGTAATAAATTTAATCAACATAATTCAATTAAAGCATCATATCTCATTCTAGGTAAAGTAGCTCTAACTCATACAAACATAAAACAGAATATACATGTTTTTAATCCAAGTATAATAGATTGTAAATTAATGAAAGAATCGTTAATAAATAATTCAGGCATATGATATCCACCTAAGAATAAAATCGAAGTAATACAACTAAATAAAACAATAGAACAATATTCAGCTAAGAAGAAGAAAACAAAAGGAACACTAGAATGTTCAGTAAAGAAACCAGCTACTAATTCAGATTCAGCTTCTTGTAAATCAAAAGGTGTTCTAGATGTTTCAGCTAATATAGAGATAAAATAGAATATAAATACTGGAAATAATGGTATTATATATCAAATAGCTTGTTGATTTTCTATTATACTTGTAATATTTAATGAACCAGTTAATATAATAATTATTAATATTGCTGAACTTAAAATTAATTCATAACTAATCATAGCAGCTGTACTTCTTAAAGAACCTAAGAAAGCATAAGTAGAATTAGCAGATCAACCAGCAAATAATACTCCATAAACTCCTAATGAAGATAAAGCTACTGTATAAAGTATTCCTAATGAAAAATCTGATAATGTTAAACCTTGTCCAAATGGAATAATTCCTCATCCTAATAAACTAAATATTAATGAAGAAATAGGTGCTAAATAAAATAATATTTTATTAGATTGAGAAGGTATTACAGTTTCTTTAACTACTAATTTAAGAGCATCACTAAAAGGTTGTAAAACACCATAATATCCTGTAGTATTAGGACCAACTCTTCTTTGATGAGCAGCTAATTGTTTTCTTTCTATGATTGTCATAAAAGCTACAGATAATAATATAGGTAATATTACTAATAATACATCTAATAAATTAACTAATATATTTAATATAGTTAAAATTAAAATATTTGTATTCATAGATAATTATAAATATTATCTTTATTTATATTTTTATTTTGGTTTTTTTTTATTTTATGATGACTATTTATATTTTATAATTTTATATTATAATTTAATTTTTTTTACATATTTTATTTTAAATTTGATAATATTATACATGAGTATAATATTATTTAAAACCAACACACAAAACAATTATAAATTTTAATTATAGTCTGAGATATTCAAAAACAAAAAATTTTTAAATAAATATAAATATTGATTAGAAATAGTTAATTAAAATTAACAACATAACTTAAAATATTTATTTAATACTTGTATTTACAATAAATTATAGTATAAGCTAAATATTTTTAGTATAATAAATAATTAAAAAAACAAAAATAATTAAGTATATTTTAATATAAGTAAATTATAATATAAATTATAATTAATTAAAATATTTCTTTATATTAAATAATTATAAAAAGAATAATTATAAATATAAAGTAGAAGACACTGTAACAATAAATTTTTATTTTTATTTTTTTATATAAATCAACCTCAAATAATAGGTTTTACATGATTTATACTAATTTTACAAATATTATTTGTGAAATTTAAAAACAAAACATCTTAATAATGAAAATTAAACTATTTTTTTAAATATAAATTAATAAATTTTATATTATCAAATAATTTATATATTTTTAATTTAAATTTCTAATTAATAAATTCTTATTCTCTTTTGGATTCGAACCAAAATTAACACTTTAGAAGAATGCAGTTCTACCATTGAACTAAGAGAATTTTTGCATACTTTTTAAAGTAAATAATTAATTTATACTTTATTTAATTTAGTAATAATTATTATTAAATTATATCAAAATAATTAATGTATTTTGTTTATAATGAGTTATAATATATATAATAATTAATAGCTTTCTTTTATTAAATTAAATTTTAAATAATTTAAATTAAATTTAATTTAGAGTTAAGAGGGAATTGAACCCTAATATTATAGATTTTGCAGATCTACTACAGAAACCATCTGTAAACTTAACTCTTACTTATTATAAAGATTTATAATAAATTCAATATCTCTGTTTCGTTGATTAAATATTACGTAATCTCCTATTAAATAGATTAGGACAAATATAAATAAAAACAAACAAAAATATTAGAAAAGAGGTAGTAATAAATTCTTTTAAACTTACAACTTCAAAATGTTAATATTTATTAGCCAAAACAAGAAGAAAGTATTATACCAAGAAAGATGCGAAAGGTCAGACTTGAATAGAAGAAATCTATTGAAGAATAATAAGTCTAAAGACCTTTCTATACTAAATGAGAATAAATAATATATTCAAACAAAGATAAATATTAAATTATTAATTTATTTTTATAAAAAGATTAATTATAATATGAATAATAGGGGGTAAATTTAATTAAATTTATATTTAAATTATTAAAAAAATTATTTTTTATTTAAAGAAATAAATATAGGTGCTATCATTGATAATAATAAAATAATACTACATATTATTAATAAAATAGCAGCATATGTATAAATTAATTGTCCTATAGCTTCAATTTGACTAAATGAAATAAATGTAGTATCTGCAATATTAGATTGATATGTTGTATGAATATTATTAACAAAATTTAATTCATTATTATTTCAAATAAATAAATTAAAATTAGTAATAGTATCTAAGATTAAATTTAAACCAGATACATTATTAAAACTAAATGGTAAAATATTAAACATTTCATATATAAATAATGAAGCAACTACAAAAGCTAAAGGTAAATTTTTAGTATATTGTTTTCCAGTATCTATTATATCTGTTAATGATATATTAATCATCATTATTACAAATAAAAATAATACAGTTATAGCTCCTACATATACTATAATATATGATAAACCTAGAAAACCTATACCTGATAAAATTAAATAACCTGCAGCATTTACAAATACAGAGATTAAATATACTACTGATATTACAGGATTTTGAGATGTTATTACTAATACACTTGATATTATAGTTGTAAAACTTAATATATTTATTAAGATATATTTCATTTTTGTTTATGTTTTTAATTTTAAGCCTACATTAATTAATATAATTAATGTTCGATCTAAGTATGTTTTATATTAATTATATTATAAAACACTTGAACAATTAAAGGCTATAAACATTAAAATATTAATATTTTAACGTAGGTTTAACCTAAAAATATAATACTCTAATTAAAGAATATTTTTGGAATATTATTATAATATTTTATAATAAATTTCTGTTTATTTACAGAAAAATTAAGCTCTTTTTTTATAATATTTGATTAATTTTAAAATTTAATTTATATTAAAATCTTTAATTTAAAAATTAAATAATAATTATATTTATTTAGAGGGTCACTAATTAATTATTTAGTGATTACTGAATAGTAAATATCCTCTTTTATGTTCCTTAATTTAACTAATTCTGAATAAATTTTGTTTTCATTTATTTATATTTCCCATCAGTTATAGTCCGTTTGGTAGAGCTTGCATAGACTAATTAAAATCAGTACGATTTTTGTTTTGTTTTTAAAAGTGGATCAGATTTGAACTGATATTTTGTAATGTGTGAAGAATCACTGCTATTTCCGAATTAAGCTACCACTTTGTGAGGGTTTTATTTTTGTTATTTGCTGCTTTATTTGCTGGTTTAAGTTCACAAGATGAATTTAAAAAAATAGGTAAAAAAATCATAATTGTTGCAATATCTAAAGATGATAAAACTTTCCATATTCATAAAAACATTATTATTGATGAAACAACTACTGTTAATAATTATTTAGATAAAATTAAAAATAGTATTCAATCCTTTTATGAATCTGGATATCCAATTACAACTTTTAATTTATTACAAGTAAAATTATGAGAATATAATCCTCAAGCTACAATAAAAGGCAAAAAAGCAGGTAATACAATTCATAAGTTTAGACGAAGTTTCCACTCTAGTTGTATAATTCCAAGTAAAATTAACTTAATTAAACCTTTAAAAATTCCTAAAAATATTAATAAAACATTTATAGCTACAATTGATTTAGAAACAATCGAAATAAATAATAATCAAGTTCCAATTAGTATTAGCTTCTCTTATTATTTTAAAGGTGAATTAATAACTATTTTTGAATTAGTTGATTATAATTTATTGTTAAATAATCCAGATGAAGCAGTTAAATTATTTTGATTAACTTTTATGGAAAAAATTAATGATTTAAATTTACATAAATGTATTATTTTCTCACATAATTTAGGATCATTTGATGGATATTTTATATTTAAAGGGCTACTAGAATTACCAGAAATAAATATTGACAAAGTAAATTCTATTATAGATGATTTACAAAGATTTATTAGTATAGATATCGCTTGAAAAGAATCTAAATTTATTTTTAAAGATTCTATAAGAATATTTCCTATTTCTTTACAAGAATTATGTAAAACTTTCGAAGTAGAAGGTAAATTATTTCCTTATAATCCAGAATTTAACAAAATCTCTTTATTTAAAAAGCCTGCTTTATTAAATCAATTTATTGAATATAGTAAACAAGATTCAATCAGTTTATTAAAAGCTTTAACTAAAGCTCAAAACATTTATATTGAAGATCATAAAGTAGATTTAGCTACTATTTGAAGTACATCTACTTTATCCTTTAAAATATTTAGACAAAAATTCTTAGATATTAATATAGCAACTTTAACTAAAAAATTGGATAATTTAATAAGATTAGCTTATATAGGTGGTTCTACTGATTATTATTATAAATATGGAGAAAACTTAAAACATTATGATGTAAACAGTTTATATCCAAAAGCAATGTGTAATCCTATGCCAATAGAATTTTTAGGTGAAACTGATGGAACTAATGTTAAATTAGAAGATATATTTGGATTTGCAGAAGCAAGAGTAACTGCTCCTAATAATATGGAAATTCCATTATTACCATTTAAAGTATTTAATGAAACAATCCAACCTTTAGGTAGTTGAATTGGTATTTATTTTACAGAAGAATTAAAAGCTGTAGTTAAATACGGTTATAAAGTAGAATTAATTAAAGTTTATAATTTCAGTCAATATAGTATATTCGATAATTATATAAAATATTTCTATGATATTAAAAAATTTGCTATAGGAGCTCCAAGACTAATAGCTAAAATGCATTTAAATCAATTATATGGTTACTTCGGAAGAAGAAAAACCTTAATTGAAACTAAAAATGTTTATAATAAAAGTATTATTTGAGAACTTTAAAGTTAAACCATATTTTAGAAACAATAAAGTAATAAGTTTAGTTTATCAATCTAAAGATAATGATAAAAGTAAAATATATTTATATGATTCATTTTTAATACTACCTTCTTCATTAAGAACATTAGCTTCTAAATATAAAGTAATGGATTTAAAAGGGTATTTCCCATATTCATTCGCAAATGAATCTACATTAGATTATATTGGAATTACTCCATCTATTTCATTATTCAATGGAATATCTCCAGAAGAATATGAAGGATTAGTTTCCTTTTCTTGAAATTTTAGAAAAGAATTAATAAGATATTTAGAATTAGATTTAAAATCTTTATATCAAGTAATAAGTATTTTTTCAAGAGATATTTTTAAAACAGAAAAAATCGATATAACTAAACTACCTACTATTTCTTCTATAGCATTTAAAATCTTCAGAAGCAATTATCTTGAAAACAGTAAATTACCAATAATCAAAGGTAATGCTCATAATGAAATGAGAAATGCTTATTATGGAGGAGTAGTAGAAGTATTTAGAAATGAAGGAACTAATCTTAATTTATATGATGTAACTTCATTATATCCATTTGCTATGTTAAATGATATGCCTACAGGAGATATGTTATTTTCAACTGATTCTAATATAAATAATTATTTTGGAATTGTGTTTGTAGAAGTAGATACTTCTGGTTTAAATCCTAAATATATAAATTATCCATTATTACCTCATAAAATAGATGGTAGAATGTATAATCCCTTAGGTAAATGAAGCGGGTGATACTTCTCAGAAGAAATAAAATTAGCTATGTCTGTAGGATATTCAGTTAAAGTAATATGCGGATATAAGTTCGATAAAACTGCAAATATATTTAATTCATTTATAAATAAATACTTTGATATAAAAGCTGGTTTAAGTCCAATTAACATGGATAGAACAACAGCTAAAATGATTCTAAACAGTCTATATGGAAGATTAGGAATGAAACCTAATCAAGATACAATAGAAATTGTAGATTCATCTAAAGAATTAGAAATATTATCTAAATTTAATGTTAAAGAACAATATCAAATTACCGATAATTTAGAATGTTTAAGATTTGAAAATAAACCAATATCTGGATTCTTAGAATTATACGGCAAAGATGAATATTTAAACTTTATGTTAGATTGTGATAGTAAAAATGTTTCCGTTAATCAATCTTTACCTTCGGCTATTGCAATTACTGCCTATGCTAGAATATATATGTTTAATGTAATCTACAGACTAATAGAATTAGGTATAGAAATATACTACATGGATACTGATAGTATAGTTATAAAAGGAATATTACCTGAAGATTTAATAGGTAAAAGTTTAGGTTTATTTAAATTAGAACATGAAATTAAACACGGATACTTTATATCACCTAAATTATATGCCTTAGAAACTAAAGACGGTAAAACTATTGTTAAAGCAAAAGGAATTGGGAGTAAATTAGATTTTACACAATTCGAAACTTTAATTAATAATCTAGGTATAGTAAAAGCACAGGAAAGATGATTTAAAGATCCTTCTAATGCTAGCATTAATTTAAAAAATATAAATATGCATATATCTTCTATGAATCTAAAAAGAAAACAAATTTTAGAAAACGGAAGATTGTCTTATACTACTCCTATAATAGTAGAAAAAGATAAAATTTTAAATAATATTACCCCCTAAAAGTGGTAGCTTAATTGGAACAGTAGCAATATTCCACACATTGTAGATATCAGTTCGAATCTGATCCACTTTTTATTTTAGAGATTTGAGATTTTAAACAAAAAAACAAATGAAAAACTTAACAAAACTAACTAAAGCTGAATTAATCAGCAAATTAAATGGATTAAAAACTAATCCTGAAAATAAATCAAATATTTTCACTACTCTATTATTATTTAAATCTTTTATTCTAAAATTCACTTTATTAGCTCTGATATTCAAATTATTTAAAAAATATTCTATTATTAGAAGAATTATGACTGTATTTAATACAATAGTAATGTCTATATTTGGATTTTCACTAATAGATTTCTACGAAATAGAATTTTTATCTAAATTCTTCCATAATATAGCTGATATCTTCACCAATTTTTACAGTAATATCTCTGGTTTATTCGGTAAAAAAGTAGATCTTCCAATTAATACAACTACCAAAATGGAATCCATGAACAGAATTAATTCAAGCTCAACAGGATACCAAAAAGGTATTAACGAAAGTAATAGTATTATTGAAAGATTTAGTAAAATAATCCATAATCAAGAACCTATCCAACCAGAACCTGAAATTATTCAAGAAGAAACTCCTTATTATAAAAATAAATATGTTATTATAGCTGGTATATTAATTTTATCAGGGATAACTTGATATTTTTATGATGATATCAGACCATTAGGTAGTTCAATCTTAACTTGAATTAATGTATTTAAATCTAGACCTGATCCTGATTCTGGAGATACAAGTCCTAATGTTCAAGTAAATTCTAGCTGAAATCTTAATAAATGAAAAGATAAAGTAAAAGAAAAAATTTATGGTAAACCAAAAGATGATCAAGATGGTATAAATTCTCCTGATAGTCCTATTGGATTAGCTTCTCATAATGGTATTAATTCTCCTGATAGTCCTATTGGATTAGCTTCTCATAATGACGGATTTCATGAATTATTTGATAAAAAAGATAAAGCTGTAGATAAAACTAACCTAAGTCAAGCAGAATTAGAAAGAAGAACTAAATTAAATGAAATTTTAGAAGATTCTAATGAAGAAGTAATAGAACCTCAAATAACGGGTTTTAGTGAGCTTACAGGTGATCCTGATAAATTTTGAAGAGAAGGTGCTATGCTTAAAAGAGAAATAAAAACTTTCACAAATAATTTTGAAAATGATAAATTTCCTAGATCTGATCTTACTTCAGCTTCATATAATATTATAAGTAGAAGAATAGAAAAATGAATGGATGCTAATCCTAAAAGCTATAAAGAATTTATAGATTATAGTCATAATAATGAAATGTTAGATAAATTTAGAGATTTACATGCAGATATAAATTTATTTGCTTCTCCTCCTTCGGAAACTTATGAAGAAGTAGAAATTACTGAAAACCAAGCAAAAGATGTTTGATCTGAAAGAGGTAATAGTCCTCAACAAGTAGTTTCTCCTAAATTTTTTGGAGAAACTGTTATGGAAAGTATTAATAATGATAAAATTATTACAGATACAACTGAAAAAAAAGAAAAAGATCCTATTACACCTGTAGATAAATTAAAAGAATATTGAGATGGTTTAAAAAATAAAATCAGAGATAATTTTAATAATGATAGGGGAGAAATTGAACCTATATCTGTTAAATTATCAGATATTCTTCAAGAAGAAGATGATTTAATACCTGAAGATGGTAATATAATGGGTCCAATTCAATTAACTGATATTGATTTGGATAAAAAAGTAGAAGAACTTTTAGATGAAACTAAACTATTTAAAGATGAATTGGATAATATTCCTAAAGTTCAACCGGAAATAGAAGTTACAAATAATTCTACACCTAGTGAAATGGGTGATTTCTTTAAAACAGAAGATCATAAAACTGCTAGTCATAAAACTCAAGCTGAAATTAATAGAACTGAAGGTTTATTCTCTAAAGAAAATATCAATAATAATGAAGTTGAATATTCAAAAGATAGAATAGAAAATACAATAAAAAAAAGTAGGGGATTAGCTGAAAATCTTAAAGCAATTAAAGCTCAAAGAGTAGATTTTGAAGTAGAACAAGAAGTTCCAACAATAGAAATTTCTAATCAAACAGAAGTAAAAGCAGAAGAAGTACAAAAAGTTAGACCTAAATTGTCTATGGATTTATTATCTGAAATTCAGTCTAGAAGATTGGAATACGGAACTCCTAATATTGCAACAGTAGGTTTACCTAGACCTGAATTATCTCCTATTAATTTAAATCCTGATCCTATTATTTCTAATAATTTTTTACCTAATGAAAATGAAGGTATAGATAATGGTTCAGATTCTAGTTCCTCAGAAAATAATTCAATTCAAGAAGCTACAGAAGCTATTAACTGAAAAGATGAAATTAAATTAGAAGTTAAAACAGGTAATATTTATAATAGAATTGTTGATATAGATTTTGGTGAAAATCATAAAGAAATTAATAGAATTTCTATTATTACTAATGATGGTTTTAATAATTATTTTAATCCACATACAGTTAATAGTAAAATTCAAACCATTAAATGAGATAATAAAGGAATTACTAACCCAAACTCTAAACTATTAGAAGTATTCAAAATATATATAATTGATAAAAATTCTAAACATCACGAAATTTACTCTAATCCTAATCCTAATATTTTAGATTGTTATAATCAAAATTCTGGGAAAAGTTGCTAAAAGAGGTAAATTTAATATTTAAATATAAAAAAATTGTAATTGAAATTTAAAATCAAAAAGGAGGCTTTAATTTTGCTTTATTCTTTTAAAGCATTAAACATAATTAAATACTATCCTTGATTTATTTAATATTACTCCTAGAAGAATATTTTAAAATATTACCCCATTAAAGAAGTTCTATAGTTAGATTTACATAAATAAATAATAAATAATTAATGAAGATAACCAAAAAAGTTTACTTTTAAAATAGATATTATATTTACACAATAAATAATGTAAATCTTTTATATATTTAAATAGAAATATAATAAAAATATATTTAATTATTTTATTTAAAGATTAATAAATAATTAAATAAATTAATTAAAATCAAAACAACAAATTTTAATAATATTGTTATAAATTTAAAAATTGGACAATTTTAAACATCAAGTCTATTTTATAAATTAGTAATGCTAAACTAAATAATTCACAGTTACTTACATTTGCATCCTATCAAGAAATG
>Ga0316215_1000071_pt1 | contig 17869 bp, 7 predicted proteins | sample NRE5metagenome_FD_207796 | JGI IMG/M metagenome (GOLD analysis project Ga0316215, IMG submission 207796) | Spruce roots microbial communities from Maridalen valley, Oslo, Norway - NRE5 | ecosystem: Host-associated > Plants > Roots > Unclassified | place: Norway: Oslo | collected 2017-09-15
GGGTGAGTTGGTAAAGCAAGGGGTAATGCCGTACCCATCTAGTCTTTCCTGGCAGAAGGGAATAGGTTGGGCAGCACTCAATAACCACCAAAGATAGGGTTAAGTAAATAGTAAGTAAAGTCTGGTAGAACAGATAGCATGCACGTAAGTAAAGGGAAAGGTAGGCAGAGTAAGAGAGTACTAGTGCTGATACTGCTACTGCTACCACTAAAAATCCTAAAGCAAGTGTTATTTATTGAAGCCTTGCCTGCTCCTTCTTTTCTAGAATACTGGAATGTGGGGGTAATACTGCGCCCTTCGGAATTTGGAGCGCAACATAGTTGTTAAAGGATGGAATGGGTAGACATTTCAAAGGGAATAGCTAAACATATAGGCCTATCCGCCCGCTGTTCAGGTCTTGGGCTTGCCTCGTTCTGCCAGAGCAATTAATCAATTAGAGAGTAGAGAATGAATATGCCACTGTTTACGCCAGTTCGTAACTAGCGGGAAATGGTATAGCTAAGGCTCAAGCAGAGGAACAAGGTTCAGATTTGAGAGGATAGCGAGTTCAATCGGTGCGATGTCAAGCCCAAAAGCACAGAATTAGATTAGGAGAGGTCTCGCTCCCTCTTTTTTCATTAATGTTGCCAACCGATTTCACAAGGTTAGATTAGAAGTGACCAAATGAGGTTAGGAAAGGTCTTTATAGAAATACGGCTGCACTTAACGATTAGTAGTGTAATAACCGCACTGCCCTAGCACCGCGGATGAGTTCGGGGGGAAGTTGGTTGGACCGAATCCCTTCAATCTTAGGTTGGTTAGAAATAAGGATGAGCAGCGCATTCTGGATATTCCACGGTGAACCCAGCAATTAGAGTAGAGCAATTAGAGTAGAGTAGGTGGAATAGAAAATACTACCCCTCCTTATATGTGGGTGAAATATACATCAAACCCAACCGGGATAAAGAGTAAGCTTGAGAATCAAAGTTCTCCTCGTGCACACCTCACTCTATGTCTTAGCGGATCCGTCTTTACTACCCCATCTTTCCGCAGCGTAACCAGTCCTTGAGGTAGCGGACCATAGGGAATAAAGGGCAGATCGAAAGAAAGATGTTTTTGCTCTCCCTTGTAATCTCTTAGCGAATCAAAGATAACCGCAGATAAAAGGATTTTATCAGCCATTCGCTCAGTGGAGATTATCAGGTAGGAGACGTAGCCTCTCCATCTCCACTTAGACCTCACAACCGATAAGCAGAACAAGCTTCCGGAGTAAGGTTGGGTAATAAAAAAGAACTGGATTCACGCTTAGGGGGCCAATCTGATTAGCATCATAGTATCTTCACGGCTCTCTCAACCATGTCGAACTAGCTTTCAAGAAGTGGTTCGAGGGATTCGGGTCTCTGAACCTTATAAGTATAGGCAGAAGGGAAAGAGCAGTAAGTACGTGTTGGCGAGTGCAGGGAGTAGACACAGGGTAGCCTTTGCCCAAGTTTTGGTAGTCGGCATCGAAGCACGTTGAGTTAGCAGCTATTGAAGCAACTAGTTTAGGTAGCTGATCCAAAATAGAGGAATCTTCCCTTTTGAGTCGCTGGTAAATAATCCTCTTTAGCCTAGGACCCGTTGGGCCATTAAGAATAAATAGGGTTTGTCAGCCCATTTCTATATCGCAAGCGAGTGGGTAGGACATTGTTTTTAATACAGGTGCGTTAGGTTCCTGGGTCAGTGCTATCGGAAAGGCCCGGATTGATTTCATTCTTCCATTCCTGTAAATCCGGGGGAGTTTGAGAAACTTTCAAGTTCTATATCGCATTTAGGAAAGAGGCTTACGGCCCTCAACCGAAGAAATGCGCTCTCCGCCTTGTAGGTATCGGACGGAATAAATATTCCCGGCGCATTGACAGGTTCAAAATATAGAGAGGTCGCGGATGGGTCGTTCCAACAAGATAGAAAGTTTCTATAATGAGTTAATCCGTGAGTAAATAGTGTCACTAAATCTGCTGATAATAAATGCTCATTCCGCCGGGATAAATCAAAGCAATGTTTCATTTCTAAGGGCAGGTCAATTTCATTGATAAATAAATGAAACTTTCTCCCACCCACCCTCAAATAAGGATAGAGAGGTTTCTCTTCTCATTGAGTACGAACACACGGGCCATCGGATTGTAATTTTGAGGTAGCTGCTCATGTGGAAGGCTATAGGTCCGAATCCGGTTCGCTGTCGCTCACTGATATGAATAAAGAAAGCGTTCTTCTTTCTTTGTATCGAACCCCAGACCTGATAGTGATGAGTCATATTGTATGCTCCGGGTCCGGAGAGAGAACAGCTAGGAGATTCATTTCTCCGTTTGAGTAGTCGTAGCCGCGTTCACACGCCGCTGTTCCCGGGCGCTTACCTCAAACAAAGATGTTTAAAGGTCCGTTAGGTCTTGCCCTTCCGAGGGCAAGGAAAATAAGCTCAAAGTTTGAAAGGTTCGTGGAGATTACAGAATATGAACTTAGACCTCTAGGTACTCGACTGATAGGATTCCCTCGACAACTGTTTAAATAGGTCATTTATGTACCCGACCCGGTCCCAAGTATTATATGAAAAAAGGAGATCGCCTTACTTCTTGAAAACTCCGATGAATAAGCTGGGGTTGACCTGCACGTAGAGTTGTAACTCTATTTGATCGATCATGCCCGTCTATCTACCCTGCCTTGGCATAACGGGATCACGCTTGAAACATGTTTCATGTTGAAACTCATTCTGGCAGGTGGGTGGGATCTCAGTACACAGATAGTTCTATAGTTGTAAGCTATCTATATAATTAAGATTCTCCTGCTCACCTGCTCTTCGACGATCGAGAATGGAGTTGGAAAAGAGGAATTCGTTCGTCATCGAACCTGAACCGACAACGCGCAGGGATCATTACCACTATTGTAAGCCTCTCAACTCTTTTCCGTAAGTGGGCTAAATAAAAAGAAATAAGCCGTAGGTGTGTCTAGCAGCTCCACTTCTGCCCTCCACCCGCTGGTAAACTGTAACCCCTCCTCCTTTGTCCCAAACACCCACTTTCGAACCACGGATCCCATAGAGAGACACTTACTTGTCTCGTTCACCCTTCCTTCTCTCACTTCACCTTCTGAAGCTCAGGCCCTGTAATGTAAGGCCTTTAGGTATTTGGGGCTGGATACCGTGGTAAGAGTTATTAAGGTCCTGAGAAGGAAGGAGAAAGGAAGGACCTGAAGCTCAGAACCTGTTCTTGAATGTCAGGCTCAGGCCCGAAAAGCAAAAATAAGGTTATGGCTCTGAAGGGGAAGGATAAGGAAAGGTCTTGTTCCTGATTGATATTCGGGAGCTTCGTGTGGTATAGGATCCATGTCAGTGGCGCTCTCTCATAGGTATATGCTTTTTTAGAGTAAGGGGCTTGCTACCGTGGTAAGAGTATGGGTTTACTTCCGCTCAGGTAAGAGAAGAACAGGCTTTAGAGGGCAAGCCAAGGAAATAAGTAAGGAAGGGCCGGGTAAGACGAGGCGTTTGAGGGGATAAAGGGCCAGGACCTTATATATGGGCCTCATCTTGAGGGAACGCGTTATATGGCATTTGATAAGGGGGGGGATGGGGGATGCTCCTATAGAATATAGACTAAAACCCCAACATTATATATGAGCTTCCTGACTGATGAGCGTTGGGCGCCCCGATTACCCTTCCCTTGCACTTTACCGGGGTTAACGAATAGATGCCGCATGAAACACGTAATAGATTAGATAGGCCCTTCTTCAACTCCAGCTTTGATGACTAGGGGGGGGAGGGAAATATACCGCTTTGCCATACATAACATAATAGATAGGAAAGCACCCCTTCTCCGCTCGCTGGCCGGCCCCCCTCCAACCAAGTAAGTAACCAATAAGCATCTTCTCTATGCGCGATTCAATCCATGTACCGGTGCACCCTCCCTCTCAAGAAAGAAGTTCTTCCACGCGAAGCGGCTTCTCTTCACAAGCCCCCCCAGAGAATCTAATATGCTCTTCACTCAGAAAAGAAAGAATAAAGCTCCCTCCGATCAAGTATCCCGCTCCACATATAAACGATAGCACAGTGGTTAATCTAACATCTCACGTGGAATGATTGATCATATATAATGGTGAGTGTGCCACCATCCATGACATGATAAGTGAGTGTATTAATTGAATAGGCCTCTTGGAGATCAGAATCCTTACTGAGTAGGAAGTGGTGTCGAAGAGAATAGAGGAAGTGACTTCAACAAGCTTGGGGTAACGAAGTGGCCATACCCACATGAATCGATATTACCTACGTGCGTGATTTACGTTTCCGAACAAGAGAAGCACTCGCTCGACCAATACCAACCAATAGGGCCATCAGATAAGAGTCTTGACAAAGCAATAGATATTTATTGTCTTGAGCCAGGAAGTAAGTAAAGGCCATAGATAGGATAGATCGATGCGGGAGAAGGACCGAAATGAAAAGAGAGAATGTACTTATGGTAAGTTGGATACCGCGGTAAGAGATAGTTAGGGGAAGCCATATTCTCTATCTCGGATATTCATATGTATATAGAATTGAGGCAGGTTCGATGCCTGCGGAGACCCGCGGCAACGCCGTCCCGCGGCTTGGGGAGAACAAGACCTAACCTAAACGAAAGGGTTAGACAAGGTTGTACGTATGGAAGGGTTCTGGTAAAGGGTCCTGGGGAACTTGCTGTTTAGAAAGAATTTGCTTTCTTGTGGGACTTGAAGTGCCTTCCGGTGCCTTCCCTTCAGTGCCTTACTGTAACGAAGTATTGAATCCCTTCGAAATGCCTTCCCTTCCTTGCCTTACTGTAACGAAGTATTCCCTTTCTTTAAGTGCCTTCCCTTCCTTTCTAGTCCATTCCCTTTATTGTCCCTGTTGTCGAGGAGGTAGGTTGTACCCAAGGCCGCGGCCTTCCTCAAGCTCGCAAATGTGTTTCTCCACGAAATTTCTGGATGAGCCGGGAGAGACCCACTCTCGGGGACCAAGAATGGGAATTGACTAGAAAGCTTCTGATCACTCAATCACCGAAGTTATGCTAGCCCACGCAGGTGTTCAACTAGGCCGGCAGGTATTTCAACGGCAGGACTCATAGAGGGAGGAGGAACTAACAGTCAGTTACTCGTTGGAGGAACCCGCCTCACCAGGGCTCCGGCCTGAACCGGGTAGCCTTCCATTCAAAATCATGGAACCTACGGGCGGGATGGTCGTACATCATACGGCTAACCGTAGGAGCATTTCGTGTGGGGTGTTAGGTCCTGGGCTTATAGATGGGAGCGGAACAACGAGACCCCACAAGACCCTCATTACTCCTTCATCCAGGTTGCCTGCGCAGGCAAGTGCTTAGCATAACATGCGATGACAATATAGTGGATTAGGGGAGACACTAGGAGGACTCTTCTAGAGCTATATCATCTAGTTGGGAGAGTGCTATTATAGTGGAGCATGAGACCTATAGCATTGCTAGCTCTTCTTGAGAGGAAGATGCCATGCAGTAGAGCCCCTACACATATAGAGCATTAGCCCAATACTAAGAGAATATTACTCAGATGGTTGATACAGAGGTCTAGGGACATACGGGATAGGCTAGTCATCAGATACTCAGATGATGCTTTACTAGCTAGCATTCTACAAAGAGTTGCTCAATAATTGGTTATCTGGTAAGGCTCGAGCTCTCCCGTCAGCATCTGCCCTTCCCTTCCCGCTGTAACTATCTCAATGGGTCTGATCTGCCCTTCCAGGCCATCGGTCTTCTGGAATTCATTGGCCTTGCTTCTTTTCCCTTGCTTGGTTCCCGATGGCTACTTCCAGAGTTCAGGAGTGAATGAGTTTAGGCGTAGGAGTTACGACTTGAATGGATCTAAGAAGATAAAAAGGTACGTGCCGACCAAAGACCGGATGTCCCTATTCCTGATTCGAGATGCAAAAGCAAAAGCGGATTCGCTAAGCATTCATGCGCGAACCTAGTTTCATAAAAACTAAGAGATTCGCGTTACCAGACCAGTCCCTCGCAGCTAAAGCTCAGATATAGTCTGTCAGTTACTCCTTGCTAAACAATACTACTCATAACGAAGGGATCTAACTCTAAACCAACGTACCAATACAGCAATAGCAACGACAATTCTTCAAATGCCAAGAATCGGGAAGAGAGGGTGGTCTACGATCAGAAAGAAAAGAATGGGAAGCAATGAACCAACCAAGAACAAGCAAGTTATTTGATCAATAGCAGCAGCGAGATGCTAATACCCTCGTTTCCCAGAAAGAGAACCAGAGCCAACGCACCGCACCTAACAAGCCATCGCCAACAACAAGAAGGACTACGGCTTTGCGCACTGGCACACTTCCGCACCTACGCACTAAAGGCTTACCCTCAGATATTAGCCTTCGGCTTACTATCTGTGTAAAAAAAACAACTCTTTACTACTATAATGAAAGAAGGGCACCCGAACCTACTCCCTCACCACCGGAACCGCCAGCAGACCTTCTCTTCCTACCAGGCACACTCACTCAAGCGCACCTACGACTACTCGCCTTCCTGGCTTACCGTACTGACCAAAGACCGACATAGCGCACTGCCCAGCCAAAGGCAGGGGAAGAAAGCGCAGATACATCTATTACAGAAGATGAGCTTACCCTGAACTCCCTGACTATCGCACTGCCCACCCACGGCTATGCTACTACGACCAGACACTACTGCCTTGAAGAAGACAGAAGTGGTGCGACAACAAAGATTTATCCCCATACTGATCCTGATCCAGTGGGAGAGCTTCCCAGAGAAGTGACTCCTATAACTACTCTAACGTAACCCCTCATGAACGAATCAAATTCTTTGACTTCGAAAGTAGCATGCATTCCATAAAGAAAATCCCCGGGAACTCCATTCGAAGAAGGCCTTCACTCTACCTCCCTCTCGACCTCAGAGCTATCGACCCCAAAACGGAATGGATTTTAATTTGAAAGAGCAGAATAAGGTAGCTACAGTTCGGCTGGGGTGGGGACTAAGCAAACAAAGTCCTTAGATAAGAACTCACCTCCACGATCTGACCGACGTACTTTAAGCTTACAGCCTGTAAAACGTTCTTGCTCTATCATAAAATGCTTCAAGTTTGCTAAAGGTTCATCTTTTTTAGACTTCCGCATAGAAAGCCCAGTTTTTAAGGTATAATCATCAAGAAAGACCTTGAAGTACCTTTGACCTCCAATGCTTGTAACTGCCATGGGTCCACAGAGATCGGTATGAATCAGTTCCAAAGGCCTTGATGCTCGTCACTTGGATTCTTTTGGAAGAGGGGTACGGTCTTGCTTGCCTAGCATACACCCTTCGCACGTTGAGGAGTGCGGTGATAAATGAGGTAGACCCCAAGGCATACTTGGTTAGGGCTTACTTAACTTCACTAAGCTGTTGAAGTTAAGATGACCCAATCCAATCTGTAATGCCATAAAAGATTAGGCTCCGTACCTATTTTATTTGCCTGAGCCTCAATAGACTTTCCCTCGAAGATGTATATTCCTTCATGTTTGAATCCTCTGGCTATAGTCTCATAGTTCATTGCCCTGTCCTTAATCCGGCATTTCTTCGAACTCAACCTTGAGTCCCCTTTTTAAACAATATTTTAGGCCGCTAACCCTGTGGCGGAAGATTCCGAACAGCACACTGAACCACTTCTCCCTCTCTACGCCCACTCTGAAGCTACGCATCAGCTGATCGTTCCGCCCACCCTCGCTTCTCCGAACCACTGACTGACCTGGTTGCTCGCAGAACATATGCTACGATCTGCCGGGTCTTTCCATATTGATTGCGCGCGGGTCTACGAGACATGGGACTTAGGGCAACTCTTACTCCGGCTTCAGGCGGCGGCCCGGACGTGATGGAAGCATCTCGTATGTAGAATGTACACGGTTGGGTAGTAAGAGGATGAGGCCTTCGGGTGTTCGCCTTTTGATTGAGGTTCCGAACGAAGTGGTTGCTTCTGCTTGTCGGGCAGCCTCACTTCATTCATGCATGGGCGTTCCACAAACGAAAGCGAACCAATGCCTTTCCTTTAGCGTCCGCGGTTCGCTGTTGGACAGAAGAGTATAATTCATTCTTTAATCTTTTCTATGATTCATTCATTATATTACTGATCATGTAAACGGAGACCTTTCTAAGGTTCCCTAGATCTTATCCCACCAAGGTAAAGGTGTTCAGATCAATGCCATCTAGGGTTCGATCAGTGGTAGCTGGGGTCATCTTACCTGGAGCAGATCGTAGGGTCTTATAGACACGAGACTGAAAGCTCCGTAGGGTTGACCCACTCGACTAAAAGGAGAGGAACATGATTCTTTGATAGACTCTACCTTGCTCGAGCAGCTCCTCTTTCTTATTGATGGCTCCTGAGCGCTGTTCGTAGGAAAGCTCCGAGTTCCGTAAAATAAGAAGTGGTGCCCTTCCATCTCTAGCAGGTCTGGCGCTCACGTGACCGACAGTGAAAGATCTGTCACTTCCAGGGGGAGTTCTGTTATGAGTGACGAGCGAATGCCCTATTGATCAAAGGTCATGAGCTCTGTTATGAGCGGGCTTTCTTTCGTTGATCAGGAACCTCGCCCGCCATAGCGGAAGTGCATCCATTCCTTCGTATCGCTCCCCCTGACTGCAACTCTTTCGCTTGTTCATTAGGGCTCTGTAACTAAATCTCCATCTCGATCCACTAGTGCATCGTTAAATAATATTTTGTGCTTTTCCAGGTGTGTGAAGACAGTGACGGACCCAGCGGCCTCAGATCAACTGGGAACCAAATGGACAGCAACTGACCGACGGGGTTGAAAGTTGTAATGGGTGTTTTGGCTTCATGTTCATGTTTCTTATCGCTATTCCTCGAGATTGATTCTATCGGCTTGACTTGACTTTGATTGCTTGTCCTTGCCATAGATTCTTTCTCTTTACTTGACTTACCATAAGAGCTTGGACTTGCTGTCAATCCCCACACCCCTTGAGAGAAGCTCCGGGCACCAGTGGGAACTCCAGGCAGCAAGGCTCAGAGGGAAGGAAGAAGCAGGCTATATAGAGTAGGGTTGCTCTCCTATACTTGTTGGTTTCTATATTCTATCTATATAGGTAATGGATCTATATAGGTAATGGTTAGGTCAATGGGAAATGACTCTCTGCATGCATAGGTCACAGATGGGACTGATTACTTCTACTGTAAAAGATGTTTATAACTTGACTTAGATTATGTCTCTTACTACTGACCTTACCCGGAAATATTATTAGGATCTATTTCATTGTTTATAAAGGTTAGAAGGTATTCTTTAGGTAGAAGGAAATAAAATAGTATTTAGGTATTAAAGAGGTTATCTTCTTCTTAAGCTCCACCACTAGAACTAGCTTTATATTTGAATCTATTTAGACTATTTCCTATCAACAACATACAGCAATCAATACATACAACCAACCAGGAACAAATGATCCACTACCACTTATTACAATCCACGAAAAACAAAGCCACAGGGAATCATCATTATAGAAACTCCTTCTCCTTAGGGTTTCATTAGTCAAAGCACCCTTACTCCGATATGAGGGATAACCCCTATATTAAGTCTCTTTAGGAGAAAGAAAGTATCTTGATGAGATTGAAGGAGATTGAAAGCAGGAGATCCAGGAACTCCTAGTACAGGAACTCATAACAGGAACTCATAGAATATACAGGAACTACTAGAATCTATAAAGTATGCTTTAGTAAATAGAATGTCTATTGAATATATGAAGATATAAAGCCTTAGGATCTATTATGTATCTTTATGGTTCTATTACTCACTACTATAAGATCTATTACTATTTAGCTACTAAAAGAACAAGGAATCAACGCTACTAAAAGAAAAGTGATCAAGTAGAGACAGAATCAATCTTAGAGAACACCAGGGCTGCTATCAGGACCCTCTAACCTTATTCTACTGGCCTTTAACCCACTCTTTTATTCATTAGTGCTACCTTACTACTCATAGCGGGAGAAACACACTCTACCGAAAGGAAGAACTACTACCAGTATCTAACGTAGGATTAGAGTCTTCCATTTTTAAGGAGTGCTTTGGGATGGGATATTACTTTCTTACAAGCAGAGGAACTGACTTCCTCAACGCTAGAGAAGGCAAGGAATTATATGGCTTCAACCAACACTGTATATTAGATCTCCCATTGTTGGAAGCTTATCACAGGGGAACCAAACCCTAACCCCTTTAGAAAGTATCCTAACCCCTATATTAAGTATGCTCAAACAGATAGAAAGGATTAGAAGTAGGACAGGCTTCTATCTTTATTTATAATTTAGTAAGGATTATGTCTCCTTTATTTAATAGTTATAAGTGAAAAGAAGTAGAGTCTTCTTATTAGTTAAAGTGTAGGAACTCCTATGTATGGATCCTTTTTCATCTTGAATTCTTAGTTTGGAGATAGGAAGTATATTAACTCGTTAACTAGAGAAATTAGTTAGAACTCTTTATATGTACTTTAGATGTATTAGTCTTCTATATAACTATTATATTAGTTTCATTAGATCTTTAGGAGGTTTAAAGAAAGAATAGATCCTTCGCTCTCATCTAGCATAAAAGCTTGTCCAGGCAACGGTGGAGTAGATAGATGCTTGCTCCTAAAGAGGCAAGACACAGACCTAAGGAACAGAGGGGGCAACTCGAATCGATAGAATGAAGCCTCCCCAGCCGGGTTTCAGGATAAGTCCTTGAACGGGCTCAACAAATTATTCTAGGGGATGTATTATATACGCGTTAAAGCCGCGTTACCAGCGGAAATACCACCAGCCCTCGCGTTGCCAGTCATGTAAACTATTCATTGCAGCTGCTTACTATCGTAAATGCTTGTCGTTTAAACTCTTCATCGCAGTTGTTTACTATTCGGTAGTTATCTTTATAGAGAGTACAGTAGTATGATGGCTCCCATAGAACGACCAGCAAATGAGACAATCCTGCAACATGTAAAGATCCTACGAATTAGAATGGTACAATACCTTAAATGTAAAGATTCTGCAAGAGAGGGTAAGGTTACGGTGAATGAAGGAGCAAAAACCCATAGAATGTAAGAAACTGCGAGGGTTAGATTACAACCCAGATGCTGCCGTTCCGGCCCAACGAAACTATCGACTCTACTTGCTCGACGTTACGACTGACCTGATGATTGAGTTGATTCGAGTTCAATATGCACCCGGGAGGACTAGGTAGGCGTACGACCACTTCCGGCAGCATTTCTTTACCTATTTCTTTCCTCGATTAGAACATGCAGAAAGTAGTTTCAATGGCATTAGGCTCGGTTGGTCGAAGGTTGAGACTCGGGCAGCAGGGTGGAGAGGGATTCGCTTCGCCTCATGGCCTTGCTTCCCCTGGTTAGATCATTATCCATAGGGAGAAGAGAGGAGAATAAGTGCTCGATCCGCCTTTCATGCAATAACCGGCTAAGGATAACTTAAAGGATAACCCTTGTTCGCGTGATGCAAATGCCTGCGCCTAATGACCGGCTGAGGATAACCTGACGGATAACCCACCCTGATCCCGGTCGGTGCTATGTTGATACGATACGACTTACCGAATTAGGGAATCAATTTTTTTCCCAATACATCTATCAATTTTCCATGGAGCATGCTGACTGTTGCAAGGCCTCCTAACGAAGCACCGAACGAGGCACTGGGCAATCTACCAATCCTCGGAATAACACTATATACGTAGCTCCAACCCACACTTGCCTTAAGAGCTAGTTCCTATCAATACCTCGAAAGGTCTGTTGCAATGGGGCGATACAAGGTCGATCCTATTTCCTTCCCAACTCGGTCAATTACGTTTCTCAAAAGAACCATTTTCCTTCCGTTCAACATCTGACTCACTAAAAGAAAAGGTCCTGTATTTTCCTTTCCAATAGTTCCAATGTATGATGTGTGTTCCGAGGGAGCCAACATGAAGAATGCATCTATCGGACGCACCACCAACGCAACGCACTCCCCCACGTTTCGTTTTCACCTTTTCCGGCTGATCAATTGATGAAGTTTAACATATACAAGCGCTACCGACCGAATTTGGCTAAGTGCAGCATGATCATCGATCTGATCAAATTATCTAACCAAACTTCAATAAAGATTTGCTGCTCTTTATGTTATGAATGAACGTGGAGTTGTTAATACGTAGATAATAGGACTTTCCCGCATTTTGGCTTTCTCCCGCTTCTCTTCTTCATGTTTCATGTTTCAATTCATGGCTGGGGTGAATTTCTTTTTTCAGGTCCATTCCTATCCGTCTCTTCCTTCTTCTCTCCAAGTCCGGTTGGAAAGGAAGGAGGTTTACCGCATTTCAGCCTTTGAATTCATTTCAACATGAAACTAACTTCTATTCGCCTCGCAATCAACCAACGCAACGGCGAGCGAGCGTGAGTTGATAAACGCTAGCTAGAAAGCGACCTATAGAAGGCTAGAGTAATAAGTGGAATCGAATTTGTGGAATCGCGAATTACATAAGTCAATAAAGGTTGATCGCTTGGCATTGAAACGAGAAAAAAGGGTTCTACCAGAGAGCAGCATCTCCTGTGGAACCGCTTACTTACCCACCCCTCTATTTCTCTGTTTCCCTGCCCGTATAAATGATCTCAATGATAGCAATAGCAATGGGGCCTCCAGTTATTACAGTTTTCATGCTAGGATTTGCGATCTATCCGTATACCTGTGCGACCATATAATGGTAGGACCTGTATATCCGTATTAAAGATAGCACTAATGGTGATATAAGTAGCTTATAGCAAAGCAAGAGCTTCAAGCAACGGGTACGCTCTAGCCTAGAGTGCATCCTTCCCCATCCTAAGCCAATTCCTTCCAAGCCAGCCTCCTTCCCCATCCCTTGCCAATCCATTACATATCACATGCCCAAGGGAGATGCCAAGCAGGGGAGATAAGGACTACCAATCCATCATCCTTCCTAACTAGCTTATATACTGGGATTTTATCTCCATCTTATATTTTATTTCCATGCCGAGTTTTCCAAGCGACTAGCAAGCATTATATAGTCTATAAGCAAATGCTAATTCCCATTCCAGACATCGAAAAAAGGGATTGATTCACCCCATCTATAGATCTATAAGGGGACTATACTGGGGGAGGTCCGTGCTTTCAGTTCGGAGGTGTGTTACTCATAAAATAAAGGGACCTACTCATCACTGAAGTGTTGAACAAGGATCAGTTTTAGGGCTGGGAGTGCTTCTGCGTTTAAGGTTCAACCTGAGATGAGTTCAACCTCCCCCTGTGAGTGAGTGAGTGAAACGAATGCCCGGCCAAGAGCGATTTGGCGAAGCTATCAAAGGGAGAGAAAGAAAGCTCGAGATAAAAAAGGGTGGTTTTTTTCACGCCTTGTTCCCGAGGTTTCCATGAGACAGGCTCTAAGGTTCTCCTGACTGAAAGGGGGAAAGTGGGAGCAATTATCATCTCAGTAGAGGGACCTGCTCTAGCTTTTGACTTCACTTATTACTGTAGTGTCTTTCCCAGCTGGCTGATAGATATAGCGCTCATGGCCCTGCTGCTTCTCTCCGCTTATTGAGTCAATTGAGGAGCGGTGGCGGAACCTCTCTCTATCTAGCTGCCGGGTTAGCGAATAAATGCTTCGTATCACACGGCTTTAAAGGGGTGCAACTTAGTATCCAACATACGGGTTTACTATCTATCTAGTATTCAAGATTGGGCTATCTAGTATTCAAGATTGGGACGACCAGGGATGATTAACCAAAGGAAGACATTTGCCCAACTCTGCTCATGGCAAAGTCACTAAGGCTTACTGATGAGCCAGTAAAGGGACTTTTTTAAATAAAGCGTTACTGTGGTGATTACGGAAAGGCAACCTTTACTGTACCAAAGTCTTTCTGTCAAAGCATAACGAACTCACTGTAACGAAGTATTCCCCCGCAAGAGCCTTTAATAACGGCCCTCTTAGAGTTCGAGAAGAGATGGATATTCTTCTTCTCGTCCCCTCAGCTCAGGCTTTCAATAGCTGGCCAGTCTTCTATTTAGGGAAGATATGACTGACTCTTGTCTATTTCTGTAATATATACGCAATAAAGAAGTTTGAATATGATACAACTTCTTCTAATGATACTCGTATACGTGATACTTGCGTCTATAGCTAACTAGCTAATTGACGTGGACGCTTAAGGCACTCTGCCCAGGAGGGTGGTTAGAAGTAGTGATTCTACATGTATGATACCCGTCGCATCTATACGTTTCACTTTCATATCTACGTTCCCTTATTGCCGGCAGGTGGCTAAGGCAAAAAAGGCAGGCAGGCTGACTCAGTCATCATATTGAAAAGAAAGACTAATTATAAGTTATAATCACCTAAGAGAGAAGACTAAAGAGAAAGAAATAAAGAGGGTTGAAAGAAAGCTAGTTGAACTGGAGAAGTCGAAAGAGAAAGAGAGGTTTCACTACTGTTAGCTGATGAACTAGTTGTTATAGAGATTGAAAGAGAGGTTTAAAGAAAGAGCTTCTCTATCTTATGGACCGGAGTCACTGAAGGCCAGTTAGTACCTGACAGGCTAGTACCTCGCCTCAGGCTCAGGGAGAAAGGAAAGTAGTATCAAGTGCTAGTTCGGCTAAGTTGGGCCTAGTGTACCTGACTCGAAGCTAGCTAGTAGACCTTAATGGAACTTACACCACTATGACTAAGGCTAATAAGACTGATTCTTCGCTTACGCTCAGGGAGAAAGGACAAGAGGAAGGGGGATTAGTTTTCAATAAAAAGAATGGGTGGAAATCTCTTAAGGCTAGTTTACCTTAGGGCAAGTAGTGCACCTTATGGCTTCTTCGCTGACGCTCAGCTAAGAGGGCTATTTCTTTTTTAAAAGAATGGAGACTGGAGAGATATAAATATCACATTTCATTTTGCTACAGTGAGTTGACTATGCAAGTGTGAAGCAAGCAAGGAATAGATTGGTTTCCATGGAACTTACTATATATACAAAAAAGGGCAAGTACAAAAGAAAGTGTATGTAAATATAATACATATGGATACCAGCATCTCTACGTTTCACTCGCATATCTACGTTATACTTTGCCTTTGTTTGCTTGGAATAGATCCCAGAAACCCTTTTGCCAGTCTCCATTGCTACAAGCTCTTGTCAGTGATAGTCGTTCTCATTGCCGAGAGCCGCTAGTCATAGCCTTTTGTCATTCCTGGGGAGAATCTGAAGTTCGCTATCAGGTCCCCGCATGAGTGCCGAACTGGATATTCAGCGAACCTGGAGTTCATTCTTCCGGATATAATTAATGTATATATATATATATATGTATATATTGTTCCAGTTTAAACGCGTACTTCTGAACTCTTTTTTGGGGATCTGGGTTTGGTGTTCTGGGTTAGGTTACAATCCAGAAAAAGCGAGCTTATCCAGGCTTACCCAGGAAATCATGAGCGCCGAAACACGTTGGCATAAATAGATTTTCCCCTCAATCCAGACTAACCAGTCCTACCTGACTTACCACTAACCAGTCTTCGCTGATTAATGAGCTTGAAGTTATAGCTTGCATGGTGCTAGGTCTGGTCTCCCTTGCCTTCAGGTATTCCTTTGCTTTGGCTAGTTCATCAATAAACCAATCAAAGTACTACCTTGCTTAGAGCTATTTGCATACTGGAATTGTGAACTACTAGCTTTCATGCATACTACCGGAACAGAACTAGCGCTTACCGCTACTCGCTACCTTGCTTATCGCTAGAAGGAGATCGCATTCTTTATTTATATGGGCTCGCTCCGTATACGTAGCTCGCTATGTGGCTCATAGTTGAGCGAGAGCTTAATCTTTATCCAAGGCGAGTGGAGAGAACGAGCCTAAATATAGTCCGAAGGCTCCACAGGGGAATATTGAATCAACCCGAGCCTAATCATACATAATAGGATCACTAGCTAGCAAGAGAAAGGACAGGTGAATCGCCTGTATCCTTCAGTCTACCCTTGCTCCGTATCTCCAGCTTCGATCAAGAGCTCCAATCCCGCTCAGCTCCGGGCGACGAAGCGACCAGACGAGGAGGCTGATCTGTCCATCTATCCCTCCTAGCCCGCCTTTTAGGTAGATCTAGCAAACAAGAGTGCTTCGCCATCAAGGGCAACTTGTTGCAGTATACTTCCCTCGCCAGAGGGTCATTGCAAGAATGAAAGGATAAAATGGATTTTGGCGGATAAAAGGCAAGGGTAATTTATTGCAACCTCCTACGAGTCAATCAGTGCAATCACTGGCACCTCTCACTCCTACCGCTAAGCCCAGTAACGATGGCTCGAATCCCACCACCATTGCCAGTAGAGGAATGAGGAGTGAAAAAGAGCTTTGCTTGGAAAAAAACCTTGCCCCCCCTCATCAATAATCTCAATGAGGTCTAAAGAGCGTGAAAAAGCGGGTATCTGGCCCCGTGAGGAATAAGTAAGAGAGTACATTTTTAAGGTATAATGTATCATTCGGGGTTCTTAAAGGTGGATTTTCCATGAATAGATTGCATGACTCTGCCATCCTTTGAAGAACTCTGTCCATGCCTTTAAAGAAATGAAACTTGCCAAAAGCTAAGGGTTGTTTCTCAGGTGCGATTGTTTAAGGTTATTCCCACCATCCATTTGCTTAAAGTCGAGTAGCAGCTTTCAAGGCAGTGACCAACTAATAACTGCACCTGTTCTCCTCTCCCCAGCATTCAAGATTGGAAGATTTCGGTCTCCAGTTAGGCTAGGTACGCGGTTTTTACCACTCTCCTTCCGAAGGGTTGGGGCCAAGCAATCTTAGGAGTATAAGTTTGATAAGGAGTCGACCTACCCTTTGAGGCAATGAAAGAATGAAACTCGAAGGATCATAAAAACTATCAAATAGGGCCCCCTTTGCTTGATTTAGGGATTTAGAAACTCGACCTTTAGCAGGGTTGCCCCCTAAAGGGCGGGGAAGATGCCAGGAGAATAACTTGGGTAAATGGTTAAGTCAGCTTCCGGTCGGCACTTCCTTAGGGCGGGTGAAAAAGTATCTAAGGGTAAGAGTAGCAGGGACGCACTACTTTACTTTTTTTTAAGTAAGTGAAGTAAGTATAAAAAGAAATAAAGTAATAAATAAAGAAATACCAACTATTATATTCGTAACTCAGGTCGCTCTGTAAGCATCAAATCCTACGCCTATATAAAAGCAAGAGGGGTATATGTTCTAAACTAAAATATGGAGGGTCTTTTATTCTGTCCTTCCTCAACTCGATCAATATAAATGAAATAATCGATCAAGATAATTCTTTGTAAATAATTGAAAAATAGAAATCAATCATCGCTAAAGATCCTTCCTTTCGACCAAGATCCTTCCTTTCGATCAAGATCCTGAACTCTATTATATAAAGAGGGGTAGGTCGCGAACGTTCTATCTCGCGTATGGAGTATCTGCAGCTTGGTAATTAATATATAAAGCAGGTCTGACGTATATAACAAGGATGTTCTGATGTCTCTAACTAGGAAGATCTCAACCCTAATAAGGACTGGATTGGGGAGTGAGTCCATTCGATGATACCGAGAAGATATCGAATCAAATTCCGGTCTGGTGCTGCCTGCTCTCATGGACCTGCCTTTTCTCATTAATGGACAAGCCTCTCTTCTCTGATCTTTTCTGGTCCCATATCTGGCTCTCTCTGGGACCATATCTCTGGGACCCGCTCTTAAAATAGATTGGCCCATCTGTACTGTAATATGGCTCAGGGACCAGCTCTTTAATATAACTAAGAGAAGGTATGGTGTGAAAGTATACGTAATATAAATCCGTAAGTCGAGGGGGGAACTGCTGTTGAGCGAAGCGAGCCCCCCGAGGCGTACTGTGCCGTCAATAAAGTTGATATAGATGTTTCCTTCCTCCCAGATCCTGA
>Ga0316215_1000074_pt1 | contig 17400 bp, 15 predicted proteins | sample NRE5metagenome_FD_207796 | JGI IMG/M metagenome (GOLD analysis project Ga0316215, IMG submission 207796) | Spruce roots microbial communities from Maridalen valley, Oslo, Norway - NRE5 | ecosystem: Host-associated > Plants > Roots > Unclassified | place: Norway: Oslo | collected 2017-09-15
AGCGACTACGTTCCTCTCCCTTATGGTCGAGCGACTACGTTCCTCTCCCTTATGGTCGAGCGACTACGTTCCTCTCCCTTATGGTCGAGCGACTACGTTCCTCTCCCGATCCCTTCAAATCCAGCTTCTCTATCCTGATCTCTCGCCTCTCGGAGGGAACAGCGAGCCAGGCAAGCAGGCAAGGTAGGGACGGGACCCGAACCATGCCCCAGGTGCCAAGCCCTTCATGGTCTCTGTGAATTGGTCCTACTCCTCCTTCTCCGTTATGAGTGGCGCTATCCAAAAAGATAACCTAGTTTCCAGCTTGATTAGTTCTATCCTATTTCTATCCTGCTCGGAGAATAGAGAGTTGGAAGCCAAACCCTGCCCTCCTCTAACACTGCTCTTAGAAACCCCCTTAAGACTTCTCTTCTTCACCGGAATACCTTCCAGCTTCATTACTGTCTGACTGCTTATCTCTTTCAACAAAGTACGAAGGGATAACAATACGAAACGAATTCGTGCCCCGATCTGATTGATGGGCGGTCGAGGGCGAGAGGCCGTTGAGCGAAGCGAGTCGCCCGAGACGGATAAGCTTCTCTGGTAGGTCCGGCTCCGCCACCCACCCTAAAATACCAGATCAATAACAAAGCAGTATGAAAACCCCTATGTATGTGACAACACGGGTGAAGTGGAATGGAAAAGGATACAACGACTAGCTAGGATGAAGTAAAAGGAAGGGGATACAACAGCCATGAAGTGGAATCGGGTCGGGATACAGAGTCGATCTCCTCGTAAAGCATCGATTCATATGGGTCGTCTCAATAGTAATAATGACGCATGCTGGATGGAGATAGCATTTATGCACTCGACCTGTCGGATAAGTTAAGTGGTTAATACGTCTCTAATATACTATCTATTAATTAATACGTATTAACAACAACTCCGAAAGAGAGCATTTATTTATGCACTCGACCTTTAGGAACGAAGTGCTCTTCTTGCGGCAGCGAACTAAGCCCTATCTAGTTATCGCCCGAAATATGCTATTCAAGTGGCCATTCCCGTTGATCAGGTCTAAGCCCAACCATAGTATACCCATCCATGTTCTTTTCCATGGTTCACAGCAGCGCCCTTCTTCCCGGGCACCCATCCGATGCATTACGGCATTCATTCCGATGCAGTAGGCATAGAACCAGTTGAAAACGAGGGGCACCATGGATCAACCCCTCGGTAATATACATAGTTTCGACGGGTGGAGTGGTTGAGCGTTCTTCTTCCACACGAAAAAGGAGCTCCACCAACTGAGCTATACACCTAGATATGTGTTATTCTCACCAACGAACTACATAGCAAGCAGCGGATTGGAGATTCTAGCAAGCCCCTAATTCAACGAGGAAGAAACCAAGTGCTCTATGAACCGCACATGGAACCATCAGATCGCACGACTGGATCACGGCAGCACCTTCCTATTAATAGTCAAACAGAAGTCTCAATTGCAGGGCAGGCGCCCGCTACTTGCTGATCCAGAGGCAGGGGTGGGCATTCGAACCTGCAGTCTTCAGGTCATGGGCCACACTGGTTGAACAATGATTACCCCCGCCCCGGTGTTGGTTAGTCGAGCTATATATTATACGCGATTCAATCTATGTACCCTTGGCGCACCCGGAAGGTTGTTTTGTTCTATTTTGTTATATGGGAGAAAAGAACTGCAAGAGAGGCGGCGCAAAGACTCAATGGAAGGAACCGGACTTTGAACGGATCTCCCGCTTATAGGTATGGCGCTAGACGATTTCACATACGTGGGTTCGGTCCATAAGGCCTGTTTATTAGAGCTCTCCTCGACCTGCTCATGGCTAATCGATCGAGTGTATAAGTAGGTAGTTGCCGACTGTTTTTTCCCCTTCTCCCTCGTGATCGAGGCGGTCTGAATAATGACTTGACCATGGGGCCGGTGGTTATGCAGGTCAACTGGCCAATGGTAGAATACGGCGACTTCTGGATGTTGTTGAAACGTACCGCTCATGCAGCACGGGGTCTTTTTCTTGCGGGTAAAACCTTACGCATCTTGCCAGGGATCGTAGAGTGGGGCGGCCGGTAGTAGATGCGTGCTTGCTGTTTCATTCTGGTTGGTGATTCGTGAAAGAAATAGACAGATAGACAGGGTGGGTATCTGATCCTGTTTGCTCCCCATGTCCTTTCCTTCACCCCAGAAATATGGATTCGGAAAGTCGATTAATAGCGGAAAAGTAATAACAGGAAGAAAGAGACCTTGGACCAGAACACCGCGTACACTACCAAACCTATGAGACCAAGGACGAACACTCATCCGTTCCCCATAGAACCGGTGCAGCGTCAGTGTAGATCGAAGAAAGCCGCTTACCAGCAGAAGAAAACCATCTCGATCTAGTGTTGGTAGATAAAGGACGAACGCTCATCCACCGTTTACTGCATGCTGTTTGCTCCCTTCTCCCTATGTGGGTAAATAGACACCGGGGAAAGAGGATAGAATGATTGGGAGGGGAAGAACGCCGAACAATGGAATGGACTCGCTTGCTCGACCTTACTCGGGCGGAGGCCTAGCGCATTCCTCTTATTTATTAAGCAAGAAACAATGACTTCGATCCGCCTCCCTTCGACCCGAAATAAGAGAAAGGGCCTTTAGGATTTTCCTCTCCCGTTGGTCGAGAGTTCGCTGCCTCACCCTCTCCTTACCAGTCGAGTGACTCGGCCGGGTCCGAAGGATATTTCCCCTTTGGGAGATGGAGAGAGGATAGAACTGCGCCTGATCATGGCATAGTGGGGAAAGCATCTAAGCAGGGTGGGAAATCCTTTCTCTCCCTCGGGCTAGTTGAGTTGTTTTCACATTAATAATAGAGTAGTCACGATACGTATGAGGAACCATATTATATACGTATTAATACGAATATCGTTATTACATACGTAATAAGACGTCTATACGTGATAATAGGACTGTCATAACCGAGTCTATTATAGACATCTTTATTTCCATATCGATACGTTTCGAGATCGGTATTGCATGTGCATAAATCGTCGTAGGATAATTGTCGAGGGAATCGCACTATTTCTAGACCCATAAGACTTGCGTTGCGGGGAACCGTATCCAAGCAATTGTCGAGGGAGATAGGATATTACGAATGTAATAACGAACTAACGGGAACGAAGTGAAGAACAGCGAACTAAACCCACCCGAATGAATGGCCAAACTGCCCGGATAGATTGAATTGAGTTTCTCTATTATATATAACCAGTAACCAGTGAGCAGCATCCCTCATTATCTATTTTAGAATATTTTTTATAAGTTGGATTAGGGCGTACTATGGATGGTGGGCCTTATGGAAGGGGAATTGGTTGAAACGTACCGCTCAGATCAAAGTGGCTGGATCACTCACCTCACTATCGATTAGGACTGGGACTGATATTGGGTAGATCTAATCTATAGTAATGGATCCGGGGTCTCGATTAAGTAAGGTAGAAAAAACTAATTTGGATTTCGGGCTGCAACCACCTCTTCCCATGTGCTTCTATTCCTGCCGACTAACTAACTGGGTCATCTTCATGTTCGAACCTCCATGTTAGGCGGTAAGCTGGATTCCTTTCCTTCCCTTCCATATACCTTATAAGCATCATAAGGCCTGTGTTTCAATCCCATGAACTCAAATTCTTAAAGTCAGTCTATTTTGGAAGGTGTCGTTCCGCAGGCTCAATATGCTGTATACCCGAGGGAGCTCGCACCAATGGCAGATTTTTGGACAATACCCTTACTGTTTATCTCTATGGCCCTGTTCATTGGCAACAATTGCCTAAGTATCTCGTTATATAAAACCCAATCTGAGGGGTATGCTGACAGAGCTTTTGGTGGCAAGGAACTCCCATACATCCTTATATAAGTGGAATCAGCTCTGGGGAACCAGTCACCCCAACCAGGCACACTTGGTGACTGCTCAGAAAGGGACCTTGCCCACTTTGCAATCCTGCTCCCTTTTCTATATAATGTCCAAAACCGTGTGATATTTGACTGCGGATAAATAATTGAAGTATGTATAACCTCTCAGACCATCTCTTTTGTGGATCTCATTAGCCCACAACTGCACTGGTAAGGTGTCGTCCCTATCAAAACCTAACTGAGGAGAAGTGTCCTCTAGCAATCGATAAACTACCAGGTGAATGAGGGGGAAGTAATACCTGAACTTTCCGGAGGTCTTGTGGAAATCGATGAGCTGCTCATGCATCCTATTAGAGATGTAGGTGGCCCCATCATAACAGGCTGCATTGAAAGCAGTATCGCTATCAATAGCCATGATACTATATGGTGATGGTGAGCCGCGCTGGATCTTCACAAGAGGCTTAACCAAACATGCTGATGTAGTCAATGGCCCAGAGCCTAAACTCACTGATTTGAATGGGTAGCCCCCGGTCCCAATTTTATTCCCTCATACGGGCAACATCTTCTCCCTGTAAAATTCCCTATAGCTAGTATATTGACGGGCAAACTTCTAAACATTGACTAGTATGGGGTTCTCAATATCTTCCGAGTCAAAACATTTCCGCAGCAGAGGATAGGTCTATTAGGGCTACATCGCTGCCCTTCGGGGATATGAACCTCCTAGCTTTTTCATACCCCTAGGCAGACCAATCTACGATTTCGGGGACCAAATAGATCTCTGGACAGGTGACTTTGGCAAGGCCAGTGGTCCATTGAAACCAGTGGGGTGGATAATAAACACCTTTATCATAGGCCCTTTTCGCACTTTGGGAGACAATTGGACGGTGGGTTATCTAACCCCTCCGTAATTGTCCACCAGGGTTGGGTGACTGGATCGATAGGAATGGAGAAGCATGATCGTACGGCCACACCACTTACCTTTCCATAAATAGGGGGACATGCAATAATGTAGTTGAGACGGAGACTGGTATAAAAATGAGGGTTGGAGTAGTTTAATGGCTATTAGTGGGTAGCCGTGGCATAGCAAGACCGACTGGGATGATTGTATGATGCCCCAGTAAGGGGGCATGGCTAATACACCTAGTTATCCAATTGGCGTTCGTCGATGCTAGGGGGTTGCTTTCACATGCCAGGGTAAAGAGTCTCCATTGACTGGCCATTCAGAAAGCATGACCCCCTTTCTCAATGAACTAAATGGAATTGGATGAATGAAAAAAAGGAATTCTTTAGAAGGAGGGAATATTTCATTCAATCTCCCGGCGAAGCGAGGATTCAAAGAGAATTAATTAGATGGAGTAGAGCGGCCGCGCCCTATCTATTGATTCCATACATAGCAGCGAGCCCCCTTCTCTTCTCGGCGTTGAGGGAACGGAACGATTTAGCATCTTTACTGTATTAGGGGTGGGCGCGCTTCCCTTCCCTTCGATAGTCGGCACACCGGGAGCGAACTTCATTGCTGGGCGGGCCTACCAATAAGTGTATCCTGCTTTAAGATAAGTTAAGTTAATACGTATGTAATAAACCAATCGGGACGGATCTGGTTACAGAATAACGAACCACCCCGTTGAGACGGGGGAGTCTCAGCGGCGGGCACGGGGCGTGAAACAACACTTGTGGCGAAAGCTCTTGCTCACTGCACGCACTTGCCAGGTTGGGTGTAGTTCCCATTCACCCATCCCACCAAGTAGTGATCCATTATGCTACAGCCTGGTAGTGGTCCATCCATCATGCCAGAGCCCCTATTGTTGATTGATCCCGAACCTTTCAACCCCCTACCTATCTATTGTTGATCGATCTTGACCGGGGTATGAACGCAGAACACGATTCGAGAAGCGCTCTCAACTATCCCTGAACCAATCGGTGGTGAAAGCACGGATAGATAGTGCGACCAGGGTAGTGTGCCGCCCTCTCCCACATGAGTCGTAGCTCATGCTCTGGATAAGGAAAGGGACGGGAGGGGGGAAGGGGAAAGAGGGAGCCAAAAGTGGGGTGGGTGTTCCCATGTCCCATCCATATACCCATTTGCTGCCCCTGCCTACCAATATTCCATAGAGTGATGGGGCGCTCCTGCACAAGCTAACTCTTCACCCACTTGTCGATGTTGCGAATGGATAATGAACATTTAGCGAGCAGGGAACGTAGTGAACTATTCCTCTTCTCTCGAGTGAGCGACCTATCATTCGTAGTGTTTCTTTCTAGGTGTGGGTAGGACGGGGGAGAGGCTCCCTCGTGAGATAGGGAGAAGTTCGGGTGATAAAGCTCGGGCGGCTGCTAATGCTAATCCCCGATGGTTCGAGGTTGCTAACTAGCATATTCTCTAACTAAAAGGGCTGGAGGTTTCCTTGCCATGGCTTAGCTGCTAACCAAGGGCCGATTCCCCATGGATAAATGAAGCTAGGGTATAGCTCTGGTATAGCGGTATAGCATGGTATTGCAACTCCTCTTCGTCAGTAGTCTACCGCAAATAATAGAATAGGGGGGGTAGGAGTGGTGGGAGGGATCAATCTTATGGCATTGCCCGAATATCTCTCCACCGACTCGTCGAAGTCGAAACCAGATGCATATAGAGACTCCCTCGGAAATAGCTCAATAAAACTCCCTCGGAGAAAGAACAAACAAATAGCTAACTGAAACCTCATTTATTTCAATCCTTGTTCGAATCCATTGATTAGTGGAATGCGTGGCGTAGCTGCATCTCATCAATCCAAGGCGTAGCTTCCTCTGGCCCTGTACTGACAAAAGGAGTGTTTAATGAAGGAGCTGAACCGAGTCTATTATATTAGTCTCCGGGCAGCTACCCCAATATTTCTATTGCCATATCATGAAATGTCCATCCAATAGGTGGGTGGCGTATCCTTTAATCCCTAATAGAGAGTGAGTGAAGGCGGGTGTTTTGTATCCACATCCCAAACCTTATCTCGCCAAGCCAAAACCCCCCGGGGTGAGTGCACAACTCTTTGTTCACCCATATCCGTCGGAGAAGATATATTTAATCCACTTGTTTGAGTCCCGCGAGGTGCAACTTTTGTCTCGTGTAGGGCCGTTTCAGCTTCAGATAGTTGAGTTAGTGAGACTTCGAACGAAGGTGCTGCGATGATTGATTGACTCAATTCATAGAGCATGCGCGGTGTTATTCATTCCCCTCCCCGTTTTCGTCGTAGTTGGAAGGGTGTTAGCTTAATCTCTAGCTCAGTGCTATGGGCTTTCCAATTAGCCCTCCAGTTAGTTCGTTCGTGGATGCGTACTCATTCATAGCCGCTACTGCGAACTTCTATAGTAGCTACTGCTAACTAAGGCTGCCCTAGAACCTTTTGACCCCATTGCCCAGCCTAAGCTCATACACATTTATTATGATAGGACTGGCCAGTTTACCATAAATACTCTCAAGCCATTGGTACAAGAAGCCATCTTCAGAAATGGGGCCCTAGGACTGGAGAACTGCCCATGTCAGGTTTTATACCTCTGAATTGCCACCCATTTACAATATCCAAATGGAAAAGAGCACTAGTAACATGGTGTATTACAAGTATGTTTGGGATGCTGATTCAAGTGAGAATCTCAAGAGGAGTTGACTCCATGACTACTTCAAATTCGTTTCTGATAGCTCAGGTAAAAGCCCTGGAAGTGGAAAAATGGATATTGGAGAGTAAACTGGTCTCTTTGGGACCCACAAGCAGCTGCAAAAGCTATATAAATTATAAAATAAAAAGAAAGAAAGGATCAGGGCTCTAGAAAGCCATCAGACTAAGTAAACATTTCTGCTAATGCAACAGGCTATGCTTGAAAAGCAGAAGTTTACCAAGGAGGTAAACTATTTAAGTAATGAGATGTCCTCAATGCAAAAAAGAAATCCCTTGAAGAAAGGGTTACATATTTGGAGGTAGTGCAGGCCAATACCACTGAAATGGCCATCCTATTGGATGACACAAGGGAATAGATCAAGACCCTGCACTATCAATTAAAAGAAGCATGAATGAACAGATCCCTGATCCCTCAAATTGTGTTTCCTAGAACATGGGATGCTGACACAGCCCAGCTCCAGCAGAAAATTGAGCAACTCCTTAAAGAGGTGGAAGAATGGAATCAAAAACATATTGATTGATTGCCACTTGACCAAAACGAACGTATATAGATAAACCGATCCCAACCGCATGACGCTCGGCTATTTAATTTCATTTCTGTCCCATCCGAAAGAACATATAAAAGTACCCACCTACTCATACAGAACATCGACGGCCACCTCGCTCGCTTATGGGGTCAGGGATGTTGGAGTAGCACATGACCGGCACCCACCTACTCGGACACAATCAATTCCCCCAAGTCGGGCATACACCTACTCAGACGCAACACATCAACCACTGAAGCAAAGCACCTAACACAAGCACTGTAAGTAGTTGTTTTCAGGCAAGTAAGGTATTAAGAACGGAGGAAAGGGGAGATGCCCCCTGCTGAGATGCATATTCAGTAATCAATCAATCTATTAGGCGGATTCAGACCTATTTCTCCCTAATAGTTCCCAGTCTTCAGACCCCCCCCCCTTACCAAAAAGTATGTGCCCCCCCCCCTATTCTTTCTTTAGTCCCTACATGTCTAGGTATTAGTATGAATCTCTATCCGAATGTCTATCTAGGTATTGAATCCTAGGCATTAGTCGGAATCTCTAGCCCAGCAGTTGGTAAGCAATGGTTGGCATTGAGTTTGCATGAACCCGTATGTGTTCTTACACCGGAGCTACAGTGGTCTGTGGCAGAAGTAGGAGTGAGCAATATAGATATATATATATCTATATCAATATAGATAAATATAAATATATATCTATATTGCCGCGCATACTAATGAAACCGATCTCCCAGCAGTAAGGATAGCGAACCTCCTGTCATTGATGGAGCACCTAGGACCCCTTCCTCCCATCGTACGGTCGCATCTCATCACGGCATAACAACATAATCTCTGGTAAGCGACTCACTAAGCTATTGCTTAAATCCATACTACGGTAAGCTGAAGCGCAGGCTCCCGGAGCACCGGGCGTGAAGACGCATTTCTCACCATTAGCGGAGATAGCCCGTTGACCTGGAACCACAATGATCTTTCAGTGGTGTGGCTTCATTGAGGCGTTTGAAGCTCTTCCACCCCTACACTAGTTCTGCCAGCCATTTGAACCTTTGACTATCCTTTAGCTTCAACTTCCTGGGCTTTCTTTCAACACGTGCCCTCAATAAATAGAAATAGATTTCTATTTAGAAGACTTATTAAGGATCTCTAATATATATATATAGTGGGTTCTGGGGTTTTACCCTTGCGATCCATGTCTTATGTGACATTCTGGGTCGGTCAAGCGTTTACGTCTTTGCTTAGTGCCCGTTGATCGTTGTTTGTGGCCCAAGAATATAGATTTCCCGGATCTGGCGCTTAGATGCTTGCAGCAGCGGGAAGGAAGGGCACTAAATTAAATTAAATATATGCTTGATTAGCGGAGATTATGCTAACAGGGAAAGGCGGAGGGAAGAGCCTACTGATGGGTCTTGTAAATGGCAAGAAACCGGTCGGTCTGAAACGTTGATACGTGCTCCGAGGGCTGGACTAAACTGATATCAGATGAGCCCACTCGGATGCCGCTAGGGATGAAGAGGGTCGTTCACGCTCCAGACTGCTGTGTTGGAAAGGTGATGAACAAATATATCTATATGGCCCCACAGAGGTTAATAGCATAGCTACACAGACGATATGGACCTTACACAATATGCACACCCAAGCGATACACGCCTTGTCTTATGCCTCGGTCCAGTCGTGGAACACAACAGCTGCGATGGTACAAAACATAGTGCCAGAAATGACTGCAGATAAGATAATCGCCGCTACGGATACCAACCTGAAGTGACAGAGAGATGACCTAATAACTTCAAACATTTGACCCAGCGGTCACAAACAACACGTGCCACTCCGCTCCGTCGCATCATTAGCGCTTATTGTATTGGTCTAGGCTGACCACATAACTGGATTAGGAAACTGACGATTAGTGAACCACTTGTTGTGAAAGCCAGATTGAGGGATCATATATAATTAGGTGTGTGCTTGGGGGTAGTCCAAGGAACAAGGGTTAGTCCAAGGAAGACTAAGGTTATATGGATATAAAAGCGTGCGTATATAAGGGTGATAGATTATAGACAGACGGGTGATCTCAACCGAGTGAAATCTATTGTATAGGTCGGTTTGTCAGTGCCTGGCATCAGTTGAGAATACTTATTTGGGGTAGTGGCAGAAATACATTAGTGTGGTTAACATGTCCTAGGTAGTAAGAGTGTATTAGGAAGTAATAGTTAGGTAAGCATCAGTAGGAAGGGTTGCTTGGACAAGGGTTGCATCAATCAGTAGGCAGTGGCAGTGCTTGGTGAGCATCAGCGGGAAGGGTGGCTTGGACAAGGTGATAGTGTGATTGTAAGGAAGGTATGTCCGAGGTGTTAAGAGTAAGTCTAGTATGGGAAGGGCTAGGGCATACATATTTTAGAGCCCCGGTAGGCAGTGTGAGTTTGGCGGTACCAGGTGAAAATAGTGTAAGGGATCAGTAGCAAGTGGCAGTGTTACCTAGCCAGTGCCTTGCTTAGTTAGATATTCCTTAACTCATATCTAACTAACAAGTATAATTAGCTTGGTAATTTTAATATTTGGCAACTATATTTCCTTTTCTCTCTCTCCCACTTTAGACACTTGACCAACGGGAGAGAACATCACTCCATTCCATATCCCATTATATAAAGTGTTCCCCAGTCGAAGGGCAGCTTCGTATACACTGGTGACCCACTTCGCGTAGAAGTACTTTGGGCGGTGTCTTAACTACTCCAACCAAGCCAGTTCTCCCTCGACTGACGTCCAAGCTTGATCAATTTGGGATAAGGTAGGTCCCTTCCGAAATCATTATAGATGTCATTATCTAAATTAATTAATACCCTTATTTCACGAAGTATTCACCTATCCTTATATCCTTGGCTTCGTTAAGCGGAGTTAGGGATACGAGGGAGGGAAGTCGTTAGCTTAGGGTGGGTCTCTCCCTGGCGTTAGCGCCTTATCTCCCTGGCGTTAAGGGGGTGAAGTCGTTAGCTTGGTTTAGGTCCTTACCGGTATTCCCTATAGGTATAACTTGATTCGTTAAAGCCAATTCGATGTGTTGTTTAAGACGATTATATATCAATTGAAGTCGATTCTATAGATGGCTAAGCTCAGAAGGAAGGGCGCCTTTAGTATTCCCTTTCCCGGCCAGAGAGAAATAAGGAAGGGCGCCTTTAGTATTGCATTCCTGTCTGTAGCTTTCCCGGCCAGAGAGAAAGAAAGAACCGGCCAGAGAGATTAGTGTCCCACTAGGCCAGAGTAACCGCAATGACATGTTATTATGTTGGTAAGACATCACGCACGAGAAGTTATTGGGAATTATGCATTCCTGATTCCAGGGCAGTTGATCTAATCCATTGTTTCGCCGATCTCCGCGATAGAGAAGAGAACAACTACGATCTAGAGGTATAGCACAGGGCTGCTCGATATCTCCGGTACTCCTGAACATGTCCATAGCTTCGACATGAAGATGAAAACCCTGCTATCAAGCTATCCGCTAATCCGGTATGCTCGTTATGCCGACGACTTACTCCCGGGCCTATCCCCACTGAGCACCATACCGCTATCCGTCATATAACAGAATTCATGGGAGAGTTGGGATTAGAGCTTTCAATAGGTGATCACCATAATATAAGTTTCCATAAGGAACGAACAGGTGTTATCCATTTCCTAGGAATTATGGTATCGATCGATTCGGGTGGACAGGTTCGCTCCAGTCCGTAAGAGACAATTAAGGGCTTATTACCCACGACGGCCAGAGGCAAGAGACTCAGGAAGGCCGGAACCTACCTAGAATGGTAAGAATATCACGACCGGTATCACGGCCAGAGGCAAGGGATAAGTATGAACAGCTGAATATAACGACGGTCAGCGAGAGACCGGGTTACAATCAGCTATCACCCGTAAAGAGCAATCGGCTTCTTTTATCGCAACTAAAGAAGGATGCTACTGAAGGAGAAGAATATCTCAGTCCGAACATATCTTTCTACAATGACCGAATCGTTACGTTACATACCTATCGACGTACTGTTTATGCGAAAACGCGTTGAAGAATTGATTGAAGAGGAACATGCGGAAAGGGTGCCTAGAGCGCCGACAAGCTTAGTTAAAAAAAAAAAACGATATGGTTCCGGGCCGTCCCTTTTCTAAGTAATATTGAATCTTCGATAGACAACTTCGCTCGACCGATAGGACATTTATGGGCTCGACCTATTGATTGGTCGAGGTAACGACCTTATGTCCGAACGGAGGGAAAGATGAATTATGAATCCTTTACGGTCAAATCCATGATCATTGCTTTGAGCAACGAACGATGCGACGTCGGGAGAAGTCATCCCTTTCCCTTTCGTACCATGGTATCGTGAATAGCATGATACGTGAACGGTCTATGTCTATGTCTATGTCTATCTCTGATCTTATTGTGAACCAATCTAATCTTCTTGTTTGTCCCATACGGTCGAGTGCATAACCTGTAGTCGGTTGAGTGCTCGACCTAACCTAAAGGCGCTCACTTCACTTACGCTCACTTCACCACTTCACTTATATACGTAACATGGGTCACCGTAACACCAGAACGTCGTAACAAACGTAATATGGGTTGGTTCACCGTAACACCAGAACGTCGTAACGATGTATGCTAATATGGTGACATGATATGGGTCACCGTAACACTAAGCTATTCAGCTATTCTCCCACTGTGGTGATGAATATATTTAATTAAGAGAACCTATATTCCGTATGTGATCTTGTTATGAAGAGAACCGATATTCCGTATGTGATGTGTCCGGTCATGAAGCCGTATGGGTCATGAAGCCGTATGGTAATGCTATTATTCCTCCGTGTAATGCATGGCTCACTATTTGGAATCGTAGGTAATGCTATTCTTCATCCATGGGGGGAAAGTAAGAAGGCCCTCGCTTCGCTCGGGTTAGTAGGAGAGGTTGAAGGCACTCGATTGACCATAGGAAGATCGAGGAACGTAGTCGCTCGACCGATAGGGAAAGGAAGGAAGGTAAGGAGAAAGATCATCTATACAATATACCCCCAAGCGTGTTACGGAACTACTCCTTCGGCACCCGGAATGAATCATAGAGAAAGAAAAATAACGTTATAAAATAAAAGAAAGAGATAATGTATGTGGGTGGGTAAATCTCCTTACACCTCCCTGACCCGGGCCTGAACAGGGACCGATCGGGGATATATTTCCTTCTACAATCGATCTTTCTTTCAGGGGATAGATTAGACTATGGAAGAATTCATCAGGTCAAGGCGGCTCAAGGTTTACTAAATAACACTACGAACCAGGGCCTGCGGGTTTAACCTACTACGCGGGTTGAACTTTAACAGGGACGGACCTACACCTACCTTCCTTACCCCGGTTTAACTACCCGGCACACCCGGTATGGCTGCTCGGGTTCACACTTTCCTTCCAGCCAGGTCAGGGTTAGACAAAGATGGGCTTTTCAAACACTGCCAGTTCGGAAACAGGGAGCTTTCTACCTGACCTTACCGGCTCAGAAGTCAGTGTCCTGGATCCAGGGAATTAAGCCCAACCTTCACAGAGGGCCACTCTTTTCTTCTGATGCACCGGGCTCCTTCCTAAATCACATCTTCGGGGGCCTTCTACAATCGATCGATCTCTCAGGGGATAGATTTACATACTATGTAGGGCACTTTTAAGGTCTAGCTATTCCGCGTATGAATCCCTATCTAGCTATTCCGCGAATGCACTTTTCAGGGCATTTCCGCTCACGCCAGCCATATCTTTATTACGTGATTTATCTTGAACTTATCTAGCCAAAATCATAGGTAAGGAATTATTTAAATACCTCTTACCTTGATATAGAAATATTCTAACAACAGGCGGACGAGAGATATAAAATAAGAACATAAAGAGTATCCATTTATAGATCTAATAAACAGGTCGTTAGAGATACACTTAATAAGAGAAATGAAGCCAAGACTGGGCATCACATCAATGCTGTCCTGTGAAAGTTCAACCCGCGTAAGGAACGAAGGAAGGGTCGACTGATAAGGGTGACACTCGTTAAGGGTCTTTAGACACTCGACTGTTAAGGGTCTCAGAGGAAGGAAGGGGGAAGGATATTTAGACAGAGTTAGATGCGGGAAGTGACCATATTCAAGAGGCAGGCAGAGGTGAAAGAAAGGCTCGCTGGATGGTGGACTGTGCCGGGAATTCACTGGATGGGACTACATAAATGGAAATAGAGACCTGTTACCGCACCAGCAAGTTCAGACAGGGAGATTGGATTGGCTTGATGATCTTTTCAGGGCTCTGACCTTGGATAGATAGGCATGGACTTGAAATGGTGTTTTCCCTTCCCTCCCTTCTTTCAAGGCACCCAGTGGGAAGGCCAGGAGTGGGAAGGCCTTCCTTGGGGCATAAGCTTTCATACGCCCGGCTGGATGGCATTAATTATGAAAGGCTGGCTGGAAGTGACTTTGTATCCTCTTGTCTCCTCACGTCACGGTGTTCCTCAAAGAATGGATAGTGGCATTCTCTCTGGCATGAAAGGCTGACTGGTGGGGCTTGCCAGAAGTGAATAGAGGTACAAGTATTTATTGATGTCATTAATGACTTGCTCAAGCTTCTCTCCGTTTATGCTTCCTGCCGCAGTTCGGCCCTCCTTTTTTGCTTCCCGAGCCAGCCACCCAGCCACCTAGCGTTAAAGCCCCGGCGCGTTACCACGTTTCACGCGTTACCAAGCCACCCAGTTAAAAGAAACTCTATCCTATCCCGGTTTCACCCACCCCGGCAAGCCAGCCAGTAAAGAAAAAATCTATCCTATCATCAGAGTGAAAGTTGGAATCGTGAAAGTTGTACCAACCCAAGAAAGAAATATAATGAGTGATAGTGTAGGGCTTTCCTTTCATACGATTAAATGCCCTTTCAGTTAAATTAATCCAGCTATGAAGTGAAGGGTAAGGTGCTTGGTCTCATTACCGAAGGTGCCAGGTCTCATTCCTTGACCAAAGACAAAAATCTCATCAGAGAGCAATATTATCTGGCGATTCAATGCCCTCTTTCAGTCTAATTAATCCCGCAAGGTTTAGGGTTACGTACGAGGAGAGGAATTGTCGGGTTACGTCTCATTCCCCGTCCTTTCAGTCTAATTATTCTAGCTATGCAAATATGGGGATGTACCTTCTAGCTTCTAGTATGATTCATAGCACGAGTGATTGTCCTTTCAGTCTAATTACTCTCTCTATGAAGGGTTACGATAATGCCACGTCGCTGTCGCTCCTGGCTTACCCCAAGAACTACTACAACCAAGTCACATCATTTTTGCTTGTGGGTGCCTTTCCCAAGATGCGTAACCTTCCCTGACTGGCACTACCTGACTAGCACAATGTGTCTGGCGCATGACCTTAAAACGGGTGCATCATAAGTAAGCATCGTGATTCATCCCTTCAATCCAATCGATGTAGGAACCTTTTGTTCCGTATCGGTAAGTGAGTTGGAGGGTCGAGGGTATAGGGCGGAGGGTAGAGTTGGAGGGTCAAGGGTAGAGAACATGAGGCTTAGATTAGACCTCGATGGGGACGATAGATTAGACCTCGTATTGGGAGTGAAAGAAATTAAAGTAGAAAGAAAGCTAAGCATCGACATCAACACTTGTATCGAAACCTACCTGGATTGAAACCTGAATTGAGTGATCAACACCTGGCATCAACACTTGGATCGAATCAAGTACCTGGCATGGACACTTGGATCCATACCTGGATCGAGTACTTACATCGAAACCTGACATCGAGTGATCAACACCTGACATCAACACCTGGATCGCGCCTACCAGCATCGACACTTGGAATCGACTCTTGTGATCAACTCCTACCTGTATCGAGTACCATCATTGAGTACCGGGCATCGAGTGATCAACACCTGCCATCGAGTAGCAGCAACAAGTAGCGGGATCGACTGCATCAACTAGTGGCTATCGGCAATGAGTGGCTATCGGCTATGAACCCAATGGCTGTGACTAACTCACTCACTCGGTCTCTTCCCGTCCCGTAGCTTCTTCCCGTGTTGGGCGAATATGGCACGTTGTGAAGGTGACTCGGGTATCGTGGGGGCCTTTTCCTTCCTCTCGGCCATTGGTGATGTGGGTCCTTCCTTATCACTTTTCATTCTCTCGGCAATGACAACGGAGCTATGACAACTTTACTATTTGTGGCAATTACCTTTTGGCGCTATCCTGGCTAAGCCTCCTCCTGCCTATGATTGGCTGTGTGTGACTATGAACGGGCAATGCTTTTTACAACGGGGCTACGTGAGTTCTTAAGTAACCCTGTGTTGCGCATACGTAAGTGAGGTCGAGGTATAGGGTCGAGGGTAGAGGGTGTAGTTTTTAGAGTTCGTAGGGTCGAGGAAAAGATGAGTTCGAGGTGGATTCTGTTGATCTGTGTTCGTCCAGCCGATCCAAGCAATTACTATCTCCATCCATCCATCCAAGCAGCCGATCCGAGTAAAGCAGCGTATTATCCCCACCGAGTATCCAAGCCGAGTAGAGTATCCGAGTAGAGTGACCAATTGTAGAGAGTATCCAAGCCGAGTAGCCCAGCCCAGCTATGAGTGGCATCGACTGCATGGAGTACCGGCATTGAGTGGATCGACACCAGAATTGACTAGCGGCATCGACTATGACTCCTGGATCAACTAGCGGCTATTGTCAATTAGAACTGGCAATAACTGGTGGTTTCCTATGAGTGTATGATTCTCAGCGGGTGCATCATATATAACGAGCTGTAGTAAATCACTCTTGGCATGAAGGTATAACTGCAAATAGCTGTGTCCTATGCACATAGTAAAGATTCACTGCGCATAGTCGTTATTTGCCCGCCCCTTGTCCCATCCACTAGCTGTTCAACTCACTAACTGTAGCAACACGTAGTCTATCCATTGTCTCCTCGTATGGCGGCATGGGGTCCATCGACTCTACTCTATAAGCTATGATGAAGGGGTAAAGCTTCACTTTATGGTACCTTCTTCCTGAACATAATATAAAGCTTGTTTCCCTTTCACTGGGGCCCTAAAGATATCTTGAACTGGGTGGGTGGCGGGTAAAGATCTTTATAGTAGATGGCTTTCACTGGTCCCATCACTGTATGACCTTAATCAGATCAAGCGGGAATGGGTTAATCAGAGAAAGCATATAAATAAATATATGGGATCCAGAGAGGGGCTTTCACTGTCTTCCCTCCCATCACATCATAGCCAAGATACCTTCTTCACATCCCACTGTACTTCCCCTAATATAAAGCTGGGAAAGCATACGGCTTGTGTACCTTCCAGCCTTTCACTGGTTGGTACAGATACATATCAAGCTGGGAAT
>Ga0316215_1000075_pt1 | contig 17178 bp, 6 predicted proteins | sample NRE5metagenome_FD_207796 | JGI IMG/M metagenome (GOLD analysis project Ga0316215, IMG submission 207796) | Spruce roots microbial communities from Maridalen valley, Oslo, Norway - NRE5 | ecosystem: Host-associated > Plants > Roots > Unclassified | place: Norway: Oslo | collected 2017-09-15
TGTGTGGGGCCTGACCTTTAGCTTGTGTGGGGCCTGACCTTTAGCTTGTGTGGGGCCTGACCTTCACACCTTTAGAGCTGGGCCGCCTAACCTTTAGTAGCTTGGTTGGGCCTAAGACCTCACCTCGCGCTATAGAGGGAGTCTTTCAATATATATTGAATTGAGTCAATTCCCCCTCCTATTTCTACTTAGATGTTTATGTCCGCGAAGTATATGTTTCTGTGACCGCAGTAGGGAAATGGCCATTTTCAACGAGTCTCGCGCGGCCTCATTTTCCCATTTATTTGATCATCTTTCCTTTCCTAGTCATTCTCCTTATAAAATAGATATATAGAATTATAGTGTATCATATTAAGGTTTACATCCAATCTTTATAGATTAGCATTTATAGATGGTTCGTATATAGATTAGCGGAGAGATTATCCTTCCAATGGAGAGATTATCCCCTTTCTTGGAGGATCAATTTGATCCCAGGATCAAGAGATCAAAATTTCCCATTTTCCCATTTTTTCATCTTGGGCGCAATAATGGATCAGCCATTTCCCCCTCTAAGAGATACTTTCAATTGAGGGATATTTAGTTCTTTATTTAAGGATAATCACCCACTTAGTTGCTCGTCATAGCTTGGTTGTGTGCCTTAGGTGAGAGTAGGAGTAGGTGGGAAGAGTAGGTATAGGTAGGTAGGAGTAGGGTGGAAGTATGTATAGAGAGTAGTAGTGTGTAGGAAGGTGGGTATAGAAAGTAGGAGTAGGTGTAACCCTTTCCTAGCTGTGTAAGGAACATTCTGGCAAGAGAATTGTAGAACCTTGCTCTCGACACTGGTTAAGAAGAAGCGGAGGGGCTTTACAAAGCACCCAACCCCTGCTTTAGCCCATTGATCGGTGAGGCATCCAACCCTTCACCTTCTCTCTTTGACCCTGCAGCGCTTAACTACGGTACTCTCTCACTTCGCCTAGCTGGGTTGTTCCTAAACTTTACCTTGCCTAGCCGGGTTGTGGGCCTAACAATTGGTTGGTCGGGGGAATGGTTCAGGGGATAGCTAGTTCGCCCTTACCTCGTTCTACTATTTATTGGCGAATACAGACCCTGCCGACAAGCTGGGACAAGAGCTCCTAAACATGCATATATAAGGACAGGAACTGGGAACAGCTTACTCTACGCACCGAAGGGACACAGAGTCTCTTGCCAATGACCCTTACTAGTTGAGTTGGGCAGAGGATAGGTGGGAAGTAGCTCCGGAACGATTATCTGGTCTCCCCTAAGGCTGGGATCACCTCCTAACCCTTGTACGATTATACGGTCTCACCTAACTAAGGCAGGTAGACCTCCTAACCCTTGTACGATTAACCTGTCTCACCTAACCTAAGGCAGGTATACTATATCTATAGCCGGGAGAAACTAACTGGGTGAAACATCTGGAGCTGGGAACAACAAACAGTAGCCGGGAGAAACTGGGGCTTACACACTTAAGCCTGCTGAACATGGGCTTGAACCACACCTACTTGGAACAGCTAAACTCACTTTGCCGGAACATATAGTCCATGGGGGTGGGTAATTGATTGTACCGAACTTACTCTTATATGCCTATACCTAGAATAAACCACCCACACTGCTAGTCGGGGATTAGAGCTCGTACAGCACATACCCGAACTGACATACTGGCTTGGACGGGATTAGCTTGGACGGGATTAGCTTCACCTTGGGGCATCCGGTTGTGGGGCTTTCATCCGGTTGGGGCTTCAACTTGGGGCTTTCATTAACCCTTTCCTAGACGTGTTTTACCTTCCTTAGTCAGAGCCAGGTAAGGGTTATGCCAAACTGGCCCTTATCACGCATTATATAAATAAGAATAATGGCCTATCAGATGCTTTTTACGAGGACGCCTTTACTGCCGACTCCCTAAACACATCTCCTCTCGTTGTTGCTCGGCCTAGCTTTGTTCTACCTTACCCTTATGGGGCTTGGACTTGATGCTCATTACTTATGTGAGTTCTGTCTATGCCCATGGATGTAGGTGAGTTAGCCTACACAAATGCGGCTTAACACCGCATCTATGGACCGTAAGCCCACCCAATATAGTCTATTGCTATCTTTATTTACTGATTCTTACCGCCCCGCCAGAGGAAGCATCACTGCAGTGGGCTTATATGATAATCGGGTACAGCGAATCGGCTTCGGGGAATCGGCTTCCTTCTCTTGAGCTGGTCATCCTTTACGCTAGCTCTTGGGTTGGGATACTCGCTAGCTAGCCATGGGCTGGTCATCCTCGCTAGCTGGCCGGGTAGACTATCTGGACGGAAAGAGAGACTGGGGTGGTTCTCCCCGAGTTTCAAGGCCTAGATCTACAGGGTTGGCAGGCTAAGTATCCTTCCTTCACCCCGGCCCTCAACCCCTTATTTCCTCAACTCATCCCCCTCCGGCTGGGTATATATATATTATATAGGGGCACTCATGCATGCCTACCTACCCTCATAATTTAGTTAGAAATGGTAGATACAATCTACTGCTATATTCCCTCAATAAATTATCCTCAATCGGACCTAAATTCTCTTCCCTCAATAGGAAGTTAGGTCTTTATCCATCCTTTATCACCGTTTTATTTCTCATCAAACAGTTCACGAATAAGTCCTAGAATCAGAGAGATACTATTGACTAATAGTGACTAGTGACAAAACCAGAGGAAACCTGTTACTAATAGTGAAAAAAAGCATATTAATTATTACTTTATTTATTGTTTCCCTCCGGCACAGGACGTGCCGGTAAGGATCTTCTAGCTCAGGGTTGTGAGAGAGTTGGCCTTGATGATGATCTAAGTAATTACGTCGTATGGGCCTAATCGATCCATCCCCAAGCGTATATATAGTACCTTTTTTGTGTGTGGGCGCTTTCATTTCTTTCTCTGGCTGGGTGATCAGGAAGAGATAGCGCTTCATCGGTCAAGCAAGGGTGGGTGTTTCGTTCCGGCGTATTTATTAATGAATAAGGTCCTCTATGGGGCCACACACATCATTGTGGATCCGTGTGGGATCGGTCGGTTTAAGGGCATTGATAGGGGAATGTATTGAGAAAAAAAAAGGCGTAGCGTGAGATGTTAAGACTTATCCCGCCCGTCAGGGTCAGTGAGATTGAAAATACATTGAGATCCCCGTACGTTTTCTAATAATGCACTCTTACTCCTTAATTCATTAAGGTCAGTTTGTTCTAGACTCAATTCGTCATTCCTTGATTCGAAGCATTACTCGTCCTTGATTCGAAGCAAAAATACCACGGAAGGGGCGCTCGTATACCACTGAAGGAAAGGGAGGGAGAGATGGAAGCCGTGACATTGCCGAAAAAGAAACATCGGCGATATTCGCATTTTCTAGCTAGCTATTTGGAACAGTGCCAAACGAATAACTTCGGGGATCTTCTCGGGAATGGCACTGGTGCTTATTTGCGCCATGTCATATACGCATTTACGCTTGTATTAAGTTACTTATTGAATGAGGGGGGGCAAGGAAATAACCGGATCTCGAGGCCTATAAGGTAAGAGCTTAGCACTGGGGAAGCGGTATTGCACTAGATAAATGTAAAAAGAGGATCTTTACGGGCTACCCCCCACACGGGCTACCCCCCACCCCGGGGGTAAAGTGGCAATCAAGCGTACAGAAAAGGCCTTTGAGGCGGTTTTAAGAGATGCCTTCGAAAGAAATCCAGTCCGATTGAGACTTGCTTTCTGACTTGCCTTCCGGAGGTGCTCCGGGCATTCTCCAAATTTAGGAACATGAAACGGACGAACTTTGGGGAGATGTTTGGACGTAGCATGCGTGCTTTTGTGAACCAGTTAATAGGGAAAATTTGGGAGGGCATAGGGGGAATTTTTGGTTCTATCATGGGCGAGCTTCTTGAGTTGATGAGGTAAGTTATAATTGACCAAAATAGACTCTTCAACCACAAAATCAATGAGACCAATCTCTTCAGCAGCAATATCAATGAGACCAACCTCTGCAGCAGCAATATCCAGGAGACAACTTTCATTATCACAGTGCGGACGAAGCTCGGCGAGAGTATCCAGGAGACCACTTTCAGAAGCACGAATTGTACAGGCGTGGGTAAGGGGAGCAATATAAAGGAAATGACCCTCAACATTACAAACCGGACGAATCTCGGTAGGACAAACCATGAAACCAATCTGAGCAACGCGAAACGGACGAACTTCGGGGAGATTTTGGGGCATGGCAAGGAAAAGCGTAATTACATATATAATAGCAGCTCGGAGTTGGTCGAAATGAACAAAATCGATCTCTCAAAATAGCGTAATTACGTATATAATTCATGACCAGCAGCACGATCCCCAGGGACGTGCGGAGAGGGGCGAGGGTGGAAACGTGAAGACCATAAGGGAGAGGGGCGAGGATACGAGCCGCTCTAAAGACCATCGGGAGGGCGAGGGTGGAAACGCGAAACCGACGTAGGAGGTTGAGGGTTTTCACGCTTGACCATAAGGGAGAGGGTTTTCACGCGAAACCGACTCTGGAGGTTGAGGAACGTAGTCGCTCGAGAAAAGCCAAAGGGAGAGGGGAATCAAAAAGATAGTTAAGGGTACTATCGTAGTTGAACAAATTCTGGGATAACCGTAACAAATTCAACTACAATCGGCGACTTACTTATTTCCTTGGCTGATCGCCGTAACCAATTCTGGTATAACCTTGCGAACCGATAGGGAGAACCTTATAAAAAACCCTTTTGCGTTACCGGGAGGTAGGGGGAACGGAACATTTCGCTCTTATGCGTCGTGCGCATATTGCATGATGTAGATTGGCAGGATGAGCATAAACAGTTGCATGCATGATAGGGAGTTGGCCGAAGAAGGATGGACAAAAACAATTGCATAATTTCAATTCCGGAGAAGGGGGAGGGCCTTTGCCATCAAAACCTAGGGGGGGCCGTAGGGCGGGCACATACAATTGCTCGGAAATTTTGAGCTATACCGGGGGGTTGGATGGTGAACAGAAACGATTGATCGATAAGTCAGTCAACTTTTGCACGATCGATGGTGAAAGAACGAGAGCTCGTGCTATTGCTTATCAAACTCTCCACCGCCCAGCTCGAACTGAACGCGGTGTAACCAAACTTCTGGTTAACGCCGTAGGGAATATAAAGCCCATATGCGAAGCGGGGAAAGTACGAGTAGCAGGTACCACTCATAATGTACCTGAGATTGTAGCCAGGGATCGTCAACAAACCTTAGCTATTCGTTGGATCCTTGGAGCAGCTTTCAAACGACGTATAAGCAACAGGATGAGCTCAGAGAAATGTTTATCTGCTGAGATACCGGATGCTTACCGAAAGAGGGGAATTGCACGTAAGAAAAGGGATGATCCTCATGAACCGGCTCCCACCAATCGAAGTTTCGTGCATTTCAGATGGTGGTAAACTCTGTAGTTATCAGCTGGGCCTTGCAACAAACAGGACCGCAGAGAAAGCTCCACGGAGCTATTGCTTCTATCTCTCATTCGTTTTAATTCAGACATATATGTAAGTAAAACCATCTATACTATAACGAACGAGCAGCGTGGGCGAGCGGAGCAAGGGGCCCCGCCCCCTTCCCCTCGGGTTTTTCCTATTCAAGGCGTAGCATATTTCAAGCTAGGCGTAACGTATTTCAAGCCTTTGAGGGGAAGATAAATATGAGGCGTAACGTATTTCAAGCTAAGTAAGTAAGAGAAAGCCAGTGAGTCAGTCAGTAGGAAGGGAGGAGGGACAAGGAAAGACAAGATTGTGATAGAGTAAGTCCTACGGGTTTCTATCTATTTTCCTAAGGCGTACGAATATGCATATCTGTCCATTAATGGGAGATTGGATATGGAAATAGTGATACGCACCTAGATACGTACCTAGACAGTGAGAGACCGGCCTTCCTAGAGAGGAGAGAGAGACTGGCTAGAGAGAGGAGAGAGATATAGACTGGCCTTCCTACAGATAGTGATACGCACCCAGATAGTGATATGTACCTAGGCAGTGATACGCACCTAGACAGTGATACGCACCCAGACAGATAGTGATATGCACCCAGTGATACGCACCTAGACAGTGATACGCACCCAGACAGATAGTGATATGCACCCAGTGATACGCACCTAGATACGTACCTAGACAGTGATACGCACTTAGACCTCTTTCCCCTAAGCAGCTAGCTATAGCCCATTCTACCGGCAGCTAGCTATAGCCCATTCTACCGGCAGCTAGCTATAGCCCATTCTACCGGCAGCTAGCTATAGCCCGTATCTACCGAGCGAGGGGTAATATCCCTCCATAGATACAAGTAGACCTAGGGATTGGTAGATTAGGTGGTAAAGAACTTAGTTTACATTAATGAGTAAACCCTCCATATCTTGTCTTGATAAACTCGTATGTCTTGATAAACCCGTATGAAGGACAGCAACTCAGTTCTTCAACCTTTATTTTGGGCGATATTTCGAAATAAGCTTTATCTTCTGGCTGGTGGAAATCCCTTTTCTCACTTGTTGTTTTAGTAGGAGGGTGACCGCCAGAGGTGAGAGAACGTCAGTAAAGAGTCTAAGGATTGCTTGCTCTAACGAATGCCGAAAAGGAATTGGAGAGTTAGAAGCCCGAGGTAAGGGTCGCTGGGAAAGCTAGACCAAGTTATCGAGGTGAGCTTTCTTTCCTTCTAGGGCCAAGCCATTACATTCCAAACTCTTTCTTCGGGGAGCCAGAGGAGAGAGGCAGAATGACGTACATAATTCAGTCCACTCGAGTAATTAGCCGATGTGAAGGGCTAGGAACCCAGGCTGGCTTACATATATTGATCAAAGATTTGAACCTGCCTTTCATGTAATGCGTAACAAACAGATTGACTTCACTAATTAATAATTGTTCAAGACTGCTTCCCGTGGGCATTGAAAAACAAGTTGCATTCACACCTAGCGGAAAGGATTAAGCCGAGGTGGCAGATATCGTGATGACAAGACCAATAACGAAACCGGGGATACATTTGAGGTAAGGGCGGGAAGGGAGGACAGCTAGGGTTCGCTGCTCAAGGTCTAGGCCAAATGATATGGTTTTACAACGACTTCTTTCGGGAAGGTTGCATCCCACGAGACGCAAATGGAATTTTGACGACTTCTGACCAGTGATACTTTTAATGCCATTCCTTCTCTAGGGAGCCTGGGATCTCCTCGGTGTTCTAGGCGGAAGCATGAGCGAGAGCAACAGAGGCTGGTGGAGAACCAGGTGGGTAGGCGCCCCTTCTTTCGATTTCTTCCTATTAGCGAGAAAAGAGAAAGTAGGATGGGGAGTAGTTTCATGCCCAACCCGCCGGGGCTTAACGAAGCGGCGATCTATTATTTTGGAGCTATTTAGCAATCTATCTATTCCCGCACCTATCTATGTCTAGCCCCATTTCATCTAGCGTGTGGGCGCTTTGTCCGATGCCCTGGATCTGGAAATAGGATGAATTTGGCCATTCGGCTTCAATTTGAACCTTCTCCAGTAAGCGAGTTTTCACTCCGGGTCCGAGATCCTTCTTTTCAACCTCCTATGCTTCGTAGGGGGTTCTCATTAAACAAAATGTTCCAACTAATTCTTAAACCCTATCTTGCCTCACCTCTTCCTGTGGTTTGCTTTTTCCTAGTAGGATGTGTTTGATCCCTGGTTCCCAGCTAGCAGCATCAGAGCGGAAAGAGAATGGAAGCAAAAGCAGGACAATTTGATCGGCATTGACCGGTATCATGGTATGCCTGACCATCCGAAATCGCCTCCACAGTGAGAAAGATCAATGTTGCTAATCCCTCCCATAACCCGGCTAATCAACCTGATTTTTCGACACTCTGGTGACAATTATGCTTTACCTCGACCGGTCAGCTGATCGAAAGGCAGGGCTCGGGATCGCGTTGCTAAAGGAGCTTATTTTCCGGTCCCGGGCACCCCTTGTCTTATACTTGGGCCCATCCCAACCCAGGTGGGTTTAATCCGGAATGAACAGCAGGAGCAGCAAAACCGGCATTAGCAGCAGCGGAAGGAGGATCAAACTCTCAATTTCAACCCCTACAGTTGAAGATGTTTGATCCGGCCCCTCCTATTAGTATTCCACCCATATATTCTCCATTGCGGGTTAGGCGGGCTAGTCTACCTCACCTAATTTCAGCTAGCTCGGGCGAGTGGGGACAAAAACACTAGGCAGAACGAAAGGAAGGAACCAACTGATGAAGGCCGGATGACAGAAAGGAGTTTATGCTCCCAATGAATGAAAGGGAAATCTTACTTACGTCTGGATATTATTCATCCCTGACACAAAAATCAGAAAGAATCACGGCTTTTCCCCTTCTGTTCTCTCTCTTTCCATCTCCGTTCGAATCGAATTCTGTTCTTGTTGGGGCTTTAATAGAATAATGGTTGAGTACTTTTTATTTTCCCTCGACCACCTCCTGCGTTTTTGCTTTCTGTGAGCCCTCTCGTGACTAATAAAAATGATGTCAATTCGAACGGGTTCAGTGACCCGAATGAACAGCTATTCTGTTCGTTTGAGTTACTCCATATTCAAAGTTTTTCTATCCACATTAAAAGTTATCAATATAGGTGCCAGGCTCGTATTCCATTAGCAATGTTTCCTTTATTGCAAGTCAGAGTTGTTTCCAATCCAATCCTTTCTCTTGCACGGAAGAACTATTCACAAAAATGCTCCGGCAAGTCGGGTCCCCTGCTAGGCCCAGAGGTCAAACTTGTAGCTCCAGGTCCTCGATCACTCTACCCCATCAATGCTGTTTTCCTAAACTCTTCCTCTCCCGTTTTCGATTCCCGGAAATCCAATTGATTTGATCCTTGCCCCTCATCCATTCAGTCATATCCTTCTGTGAATAATAGTTAGGTCGCTGTGATCAGTTTTCATTCCGTATCCAATACTTAAGGGCGCATGACCATAGAAATAAAATGGGCAAATGACAAAATGAAAAGCGAAACTAGACCAACTTCATTGAAACACGTGATAGCTGACCTTGATAGCAGATGTGATCACCGATAAGAAATAGCGGAGAAAACAGAACCAGATTTCTTATTCGTTCGATGTCTTCAGCTATTGAGCTTGCTCCCGTTTCCGGGTCATTTAGGAATCTGCAGATACGGAAGAACTCAAGCTCTGTTGGGCCCCGAGATCACCAGGATCATCATAAGCGCACTGACCAGCCATCGAAATGCTATTCGTTCTGCCTGGTCTACCTAAGCCTCGTTCCTAAATGGCACCTTTCTCTTTAGTGGGCCCTAAATGAATGAGCTATGCCTTCTAAGGGATCTCTCTCGGACTATGGCGCCGAATCTTAGAAACCATTTCATTCGATCATAGCAGTATTATATATGCTATATCGGTCTCGATTCTGCTGGACTAAGTTCCTTGGCGCGAACCATCGAAACTCGCACCCGTACCGCACCAGGGAACCAGCAGAATCCATGGATCGCCATTCTTCTTTTCTCATGACAAGACTTTGATAGATGAAGAGACCAATTCCTACTATACTACTAGTTATTCTCTTTGTTCACCATTCATTTCAGTCCACTTCTCCAGGTCCAGGCTTCTAGGCGCAGAAATACGAGTTTAAGGCTTTCGTCGAAATGAAGCCTTTTCGAAATGAATAGATAGATAGGCCCGGGGATAGGCCCGGGTGGGATTCTTGAGTGATCGGAGGTGAGTAAGAGTGCTGGTCTGTAACGCCTCAGGTCAAATTCGGATCTGCAGTCGGTTTATTACTAGAATAATATTCCAGGCTTTTCATTTCAAGGTGCAGCTTTTAAGTGAAAAGCATCAAATAAAGACGACAAAGCTGTTCGGTTCGTTCCGGTTGAGTTGTTCATTGTTCCCGGTTCGATTCAAACTGGTTCTCCTGGGCGCAGAGCCGAGATGCAACATTGCTAACAGAAGAATGAAGAGGCGCTGGCTGCTAATCACTGAATTTCCAATTCACATTAGATTCACCCAATCTGGTTGTCGCTGGTGACAGGGCAGGCGGCACCTCACCCCCGATGATCCAGTCATTCATAGTGTGGATTACTTCACGTTGTTTCTGTATTTTGGGCCTTCCCGATCGATTTGTTTCGGTTCCCGCTCGCTATGCCCGGCGCTTCTTCCCTTCTATTCGGTGGTCCCGCTTCCCCAACCTCTTCTTCCTCGACCGGTTGTTGGAGGTAGACCCGCTAGCTGTCAAGATGGATAGATTCAGTCAGGAGCTGGTTAGTCCGCTGTCCAAAAGTGCCCGAGTGAGTGCCCATTCCGGAGCGCTCTCCATATTAGAAGGTTCGCTGGGGGTGAGTGCCCATATTACATAGCTACAGCTTTCCCGGTTTTAAATAGTAAGCAGTGCCTATAATAACACATATCATATGACGTATATAAGCGAATCATTAGTTGGGCTTGAGATTCTTTCTAATTCGATCTATTCTTTCTAATTTGATCAAAAGGATCTTCAGTTGTCTGTCTTTCCGCGTGTACTGTACGATTACCGGTCGAGTGCACTCTCTATCCTCTTTTGACCTGTCGTTCAAACGTTTCATTTCGATAGGTCGTCGAGTCCTCATGCTATCTCTAAAAGAGAGGTCGAGTCTTATGACGTAAGTAAAAAGACTGCTCAACTTGAGGTTGTTTGAAAGAAGGTGGAAGGTCGAGCAAGGTGACTTCCTCTCCCTCGACCTATCCAGAACGCAAGTCTTATTACTCCGAAACGCAATAATGGACAATCAATTTTGAGACAGTTGCTCGGTCGAGAGGGTCGTACGCCTCCGCATTCATGCAGTCGTATAAAAAGGCTTCGTTGTCGCTCACTCCTGCCCAACCGATAGGGACGCCTGCCCAGCACTCACTAAGCTATTGCAGCATCTATGTAGCGCACGAGCTGGGTTGAGCGTAGCGTTCGTACAGTCTTCAGGTTCTGTTCCTTCACTTCATCGCTCCGGTGAAAATCCCGGCTCCTTCCTGGCCCTTCTGCCGGCCCAGCGCGTGTATGGTTGGGATTAGAACATTCTTAATCAATCGGTTATAAAGTGATGCCTTTTTTACTAGTTCTTCAATTAGAAGGGTAGGCTTTATCTAGTTGGTGATCCTCGACTAGAATTAGGTAGGCTAGGCGTTGATCTAGTTGGTGATGCTCTCGCGCGCCACTTACCATCCATTTATTTTCTTTATTCTAAGGCGATAAATTCAGGCGTCCACCTCGCTGCACGATAGGAACTACCTACCCACCCCCTCAGTCAGATAGCTAGTGGGGTGGGTAAAGCAATAAGTAGCCAAACTCCCTTCCGTATTCCCTTTCATGCATGCTACCGTCGTTAGACATAGGTACGAGTTTAGTCGACACCTGTCTAACTTTCACTAATTAGATTTATTGGGCTGGTCTTAGTAACCATAGACCATATGAACCATAAACAATATGAACCATAGATTCATTCATTCCTTGGGAAGCACTGGGATAAGGAAAGGAGATACCAACCACCCATTCCCACCCCAACCCAACACGGTTCTCCTTTCTACTTGATGGATTTTATTTCTTGGGCTTGGAAAAGGACTGGACCCGGCACCCGCACCCGCAATGACCCGCACCCGCTTGGTATAGCACGCGAAGCCACCCACCGCCACACCCGGGGCAGCAGCGAGAGTGACTGGATGGATTGATTTATGGACAGATACCGGATGAAACAAGCTTCACAGGTTGGGACAGAGCTAGGCAGGCAGGAATAATCTATCTGAAGAAAAAAGCGATGGAACGCAGTTTTGATTATCAAGTTGGGGTTATTTCGGGTCTCCCCGACACCCAAAATCTGTCTGAAAGAAAAAGCATCAGGCCAAAGGCGCATGGAAAGGGTGGGTTTTGCTAACAACAAATTACAGTTCATATGCCCGATGTGGTCCAACCCTTCGAAGGGTGGAAAATGGCGTGTAAGCGCGTTTGAAGCGCACTTCTGACCTCCAAGCAAGGATTGACTTATCGGAGTTAATACCTCTCCTCATTCCTGAGGTTAAGACCCCCTACTTCTCGGACTTAGCCTCACTTCAATAGACCAACCTACTTATCGGACCTTAGCCTCACTTCAATATAACACGCCTTATCGGACTTAGCCCTCGCTTTTGCCTTCCTTAATATTACACATGCCTTATCGGACTTAGCCTCCCTTCAATGTACACACGCCTTATCGGACCTTAGCCCTCCCTTTACCTTCCTGAATGTAGACCCACCTCATTTGGATAAGCTGGATCAACAGACTCGACTGAACCAACTACTGCATCAACTGCTGCATCAACGACAGAATCACCGGCTGCTGGTGGTGGTGGAGAAGCTGGAAGGTATGCGGGCTATGGGTATGTATCTAGGTATACTAATGCTAGGTATGGGTATGGATCTGCATCTGTGTATGGGTATGGACCAACTGCTTCGACTGCATAACCAACAGAAAGGGCTACTGGGTCTCGATCTAGTTCATCGTATCGGTCTAGTTCATCAAGGTAAGCTACTGGAGCAACTGGGTCAAGCTCATCAGCTCAGTAAACTAGCTAGACTTATGGATAGACTGTTTTACCAGGAACTATTCGTGCTGCTACTGATGGTGCTGGCGATAGAGAAGGCGGTCCTTGTAACGAACAAAGCAAGTGATATGCCCGAGAAAGACACGGAGAAGAAGGGTTTAAGTGTACGTCTTTCCGGGCCAGCAAAAGAAGGCATGGCAGTAGTTACCCCATCCATATAGATAAGATACCCACGTAGCTTGTGCGAAGTATGCCCCTGTTTATATGTATGTCTAGCTTGGTATGCAGTATGCCCCTGCCTGGATAGGCAGCACGTGCGCCCCTCCAGAGGGCATGCTTCTTACTGGCTGGCATGCCTACTACCCCCACTACGCTATCATAAGGCCTGGGCGTAGTGCCTCCGCAGGGTGACCAGAGGGAGGTGAGGCATTAGCCCTTCTAAAATATCCTGGGGAGGCATGTGAGGAAGGTAGGCACGTAAGTAGTGCGAATGAATGCATGCCGCCAAATTCCTTCTCGATCGGGAGGAGGAGACCAGCCAGAGAGAGAGGCAAGAGATAATTCTGCCTAAATGACTTATCGGGAGGAGGGCCAGAGAGGCATAAGACCAACTAGCCAAGATAGGCAATAGGAGAGTGAGTTTCCTGTAAGCAAGCAAGATAGGCATAAGACCGCCTAGCCAAGCAAGCCAGCCAGATAGGAAAGCAAGAGTACTTCATTATGATTGGGCATGCCTTTCCCCACAAGCAAGATAGGCAGGCAAGAGAATGATTCTTCTGGGGCCTTTCCCCATCCATATACGGAAATAATAACCCTCGATCAGTAACTGGATCTGAATCTCTATATTATCGGAGAATAAGGGAAAAAGTGTACATATTTCCGGGCCCGAATCCAGAACTTATATGTTTTTGAGTAATGAATAATGGCTGCTTATGAACTATTGAATTGAATGGATTTGCTCTCTGAAAATGAAATGTAACGTTCTGAAACTCGACCAATTGGAATAGATTGGAATGGATAGGATTGATCCCCCGGAACTCTAAAGTCAAGACGTTAGGTGCTGAGGGTCGTTATAATCACTTACCCTTAGCGAGGTTCAAGGGTGCTCTCCCACTTTAGGAGTAGGCGGGGGAGTCGCTGGAATGGGGAAATGGTTATTGCTTGCTTGGAATGGTTATTACTGGGTAGCACACCTATTTTAGCCCAGGAAGAGATGGAGAATCTTCCCTTTAGATAGATGGTCGTACTCTGGAAGGGATTACTCTTAGAGGTTCGACCCGCCCCTCCTTACTTATAGGTTCTGGGCCCTTATAGGTCATACCCAGAGAGGTTCTGCCCACCAGATCCTTTCCTTGGTTCGGAAGCGATGGTGATCGAAAAGTGGCAATCAAGTGGCATTCAGGAGTTGCCTGCCTGAGGCCTGCCTATTTATTTGGCCTGCCTACATGACTAGCAGGAAAGAGATTGATTATCGGCCATCCCGGTCAAGCAGCAGTGGGCAGCGGTCATCATGACTAGCAGGAAAGAGATTGATTATCGGCCAGCAGGTAACACCTGACTTATCATAGTCTATGTCCAACTGAGACTAATTCCTTTGCCTCCCATTTTGACCATGGAACCATTAATTCCAATAATTTATCCTACCTCGTCACCCAGTCAATTAAATAAAGGCAAGGAGATCATTTCACATACCCTTTCCACAGATTATTCATTGGATTTGTCCTATTCTCTTGTCATCCAAACTCCTTCAGACACATCACATTGTGTGCATTTTTTCTCGATCAAACAAAAGACCAGCAATGGAGGAATGAACACTTGTCCATTGTTGATCCCGAGGCCAAATATTCCACCAGATTTATAGATAACATGAGCTACGAGAATGATACTATGTCCTTCTCCACTCTTACACCGAAGGTGGACAAGAAAGAATATGACATGGCCATTGATTATTTTGAAGTGAAGCAGATTACTTTGGATATGTCTATTGTCCGAGATGAAGACAGAATAACATTCGCTGATGCCAGTGTTAAGAATGTATACAGTGGTTACTTAAGGGCTGTATAGGATCTAGGCAGAGCAGAAAAGAAGGCAATTAACTTGAATGAAGATGTAAAGTTCCACAAAGCTTTGGGAAAAGAACAAGAGAATAAAATAAAGGCCCTGCAAGATGAATTGGTGGAAACATCCAAAGTCCCCAATCCTAAAATCATTCAGGACTTGTTGAATGCCAAAGACAAAGAAAGTAAGCAACTGAAGGACAAGGTCACTCAAAAGTCAAAGTTTGGTGATCCCATGAAGCATAATGATTTCATACAGCTCATACGAGCTAGATATGTTTTGGATGTAGATAACTATAAAATGGCCAATGAGTTGGGGCAGCTTAAGGCACGACTAGCAGATATTGAGTCACAACAGGGTTTTATCACCCTTATACAGGCTCTTAAATAAAATGCCGAACTCAAGAGCCAAGTTCAAGATTTGGAGTGGGAAGTTCATGATGCCAAGGCCGAAAGGGTTGTTCCAATAATGCCTTCACCCTCAGTAAATGACAATTATTTGGTGGTAGAGTTGAGAGCTTAGCTAGAGAGTTTGACTCAGTGGGTTAAGCAATCTCGGAGCATATCCATTGATAAGAGTGAGCAGACCAATGCTCTAGAGGCCAACAGCAAGGATAGAGAGGCAATGATGGAAGCATTTAAGAAAAAACATGATGACATGCTCGCCTTAAAAGATTTCATTGACTAAATAAGGTCCTTCGCGTACTTCTGAGTCCAACGCGTACTTCTGATTCCAATTATATATGAGTATCTGGATTAACCCGAGGAAAGAGGGATTAATGGAGGTTGCGGCTTATCTCTGATTCCAACGGGTACTGATCTATCGGTATTCCAACGGGTACTTATATTTTATACTTATCTCTGATCGGGTACTGATCTCTGATACTTATCTCTGATTCCAACGGTTATTCCCACGGGTACTTATTGCCTTATCAAAATAGAATAGAATCCATAGGAAATATCCGAGCCCGTACCGAGCCCGTTTAACAAGCCCGCACCGAGCCCGTACCGAGCCCGCGTACCAAACCATCAAGGGATCGTTGCTGGCCTTCTGACTTGCCTTTCAAATCGGGGAAGAAAATACCCAGCCTAGTCCCTTCGAATGCTAGTGACATCAAGGGTGAGAAACGAACCAAAGACCAAAATCTAAAGATCCTCAAATTTGAAGAGTTTAGGCCCGTTTGGGAAAGGAAAGAAGTGTAGGAAGCTTCCGGACATTTTCGGACAGCGACTTATCTCCTTGGCTTTGCTCGAATCTCCATTAAAGAAAGACTCGGCTCGAGGAAAGACTCGAGGTGTTGCCCCACGCCTGAACGTTCTCTTCCAACGATTAAGGTGTCGCTGTCACTGTCGTTGGGGAAGTGGCGTTCACACCACCCAGAGAGACGACTCCCCAGCTAGAGACTACTCGGAGTCGAACCGATAACAAAAACCTGTTTTCCCCCGTCTCTGGGATTCACCTTTTTCTCCAAACTCTTTTCATTTAATATGTCGCTTGCCACGTTGGAAACGGCGTGAAATACCCACCCGCTTTCTTCCGCCTATTTCTAACCTTCGGGTCAACATGAATTATCTTTATAATATGATGCCACCTGACTATATGATTGATAAAGTACCCGAAAGGGCGCTTCGTTAACTAAGGCGAAGAGAGAAACCTTCGGGTATAAAAATAGCATGGGAACTTTGAATCTAACCTTTTCTGGCTCCATTGAATCTATAATGTTGGGCTTTGGTCCTGTGGTTCTAGGGGCAAAGGTAGTGGTAGTTGCGAGGGTGAGCGCCTATTATCAGTGTAATAGCTTGGTCTGTTGGTGCTGAGCCTCTATGCCTCGGTTCGCTAAAAAAGTGAGTCTCTTCGTTTTTTGTCCGTTGGTCAATCGATGCACACACATGTTGATTGGGTTAGCACGGCACTAGTGAAAGCTTTTGCTATTGAGAGCAACTAAGGACCGGTTGCACAAATACCAGCTTAGACAGAGAACCAAAAAGTAGACCCTTTTATCTATTCAGTGGAGGAATCAATTCTAGGAAGAAATCCATACAGAGAGACCCGGAGCCCTATATATAGACAGCACAGCAGGCTAGGGAGTAAGCAAAGAGTTGATGGTGTAAAAGCTTTAAGTGGAGAAAAGAGCTTAGCAGAAATCCCTTATTACCTAGCAGGACGAGGACTAGGCAAAGGAGCGCATGAATGCTAAGGGTAAGCCCACTCCCTTTTCCTGTGCTATTGTCTCTGCCGGTATTAAGGGATGGCTTCTTTCAGAGGTCAGTGTTCATAGGAGCTCTATAAAGCTAGGTATCTATAACGGGGGGATCGCCTAGACGGATAGGACCATTTTGACTACGTCTGCGGTGATGCCACATCTCTTGTTCGGGCGGGCTTTATAATCCAACCAACCAACTCACAACCTGGCGTATTCACTTAATCTTTCAATACTGGTTCACAGACCTGAACTTTGATATTCACGGGCTTGCTCGGGTGGGTCACTTACAGCATTGCTAGGACTTTGAGACTACAGGATTACTGAAGTGCGACGCGACGACCTACTGCTGCTACCAACTACCTAGCGTCTTAACTAAGACTGTGGCTCACTTACCCCTTGACTTTTAAATATTACC
>Ga0316215_1000077_pt1 | contig 16935 bp, 16 predicted proteins | sample NRE5metagenome_FD_207796 | JGI IMG/M metagenome (GOLD analysis project Ga0316215, IMG submission 207796) | Spruce roots microbial communities from Maridalen valley, Oslo, Norway - NRE5 | ecosystem: Host-associated > Plants > Roots > Unclassified | place: Norway: Oslo | collected 2017-09-15
CGTAAGCCGTCGTAGAAGCGTAAGCCGTCGTAGAAGCGTAAGCCGTCGTAGAAGCGTAAGCCGTCGTAGAAGCGTAAGCCGTCGTAGAAGCGTAAGCCGCAGTTCAAGTCGCAAACCAAGAAAACGTAAAAGTTCGCGTAGACGATGTAAAAAAATATAGAACGTAAGTTTATTTTATTTTCATATTGTGAAGAAGTTCGACGTTATCGTCCGTATTTATAAATTTAATTATATCTTCCGTTTTCATCGACTTTATCGCTGTTTTTAAAGGTCCAATTTCTATTTCGTCCAACGCGATTATTTTAGATTTATGTTTTTTCAAAATAGCATTTTCTATACCCGTACCTGAAGTGAAAAAATAGACATTAACGACGTTCGATCGTTGACCGTATCGTAAAATTCTAGCTATTGCCTGCGTAGTTTTTGCGTCATTCCACCAAAAATCGGATAATAATATCGTATGACAAAACTGAAGGTTTAAACCTTCAGCTCCTATTTCATAAGTTAATAGCATAACACCGTTAGTACTACTTTCAAATTCTTTTAAAATTTTTAATCTACCTATGCTACTTAATGACGATTCTATAGTAAATACCTGTCTATTTAATTTAATAAATTCTTTAATTATTTTTAAATTAGTCCTGAAACAAGTAAATACGATAATTTTTTCATTTATATGATGATTAGCTACTTGAAGAATTTCTATAATTCTAGATGATAACAACGAATTCTCATCATTTAAATAATCGTTTATATCTAATTTGTCTAACGTATTTTTCACGATGCCTAACATTTCCGATTTGCAAGATAAATCAGTTATATCTAAAATAAAATTAGCGTAAGGAACTAACGGACAAACTAAAATTTGTCGTAGATAGGTTATCATGGCTAGCAAATACGAACTAAATTTTCTTACCATAAATGTATTCCTAGTATCTTTATATATTTTTAACTGTTTATTAATTTCCGAAATTACGGATTTGAACGATAAATAAATTTTAGCTTCGACGTCGGATAATTCGTGCGTTATTATCTTTTCAATAACGTTAGGCGGATCATACGCTACATTCGTTTTTCTAATTACCATCGTATTATTAATACCCGGGTAAGACGTTTTGAAATACGCAGTTGCGTCAGGAAGATTTCTAGGTACGCGCTTGTCACCGATAATAAAATGATAACCTAATAATTTTGTGATGTCTGGTTCCGTTAACATACTACCCGATAATCCCCATTTATGTCTAGCGCATAAACTAGATATCGCTAAACATTTAGACGAAGTAATATTGCAATGATTCTGAACTTCGTCTACGAATAAACAACCCCATTTCGTCGCGTATATAAATCTTCCATTTAGACATCCGGGGGGAATATAGGGTTTTTTCGGATACGAGTACGATTTAATTCTCATAGTTAAATTAGGAATACTAGGATGCGGTTTAATATCGTACCAAATAAAATCATTTTCTATTTGAAATTCTTTATAACAACTAGATATAGTTTCTGGATTCGTAATTACGAATTGACAATCATCGGGTGGAACGTACTCGTTAAAATTTTTAATATATTCTTTATGATAAATTATGTAATTTAAAGAATCTTTAAAAAATTTATTAATTTCGGTTTTCCAACTTTCTATTAACGTTTTCGCGACTATAATTAAACATTTTTCACCTTCTTTTAACTGCTCTCTCGCGAGTTTCAACGCGATGTACGTTTTACCGCTACCCATTGTCAGACTAATACCTCCCCGAGAACGTTCTAAACATTCTTTTATAATTTCGTCTTGAAATTTATCAAAATCCGTCATGATCGGTTATAATTATAATTTAATTCCTAAATTATAATTCAATTTCTAATTTAATTTTGAAATAATATCTTCCAATAATTCTTTCGTTAAAGTATTTTCATCGTAATGCGTAAATATTATGGAACAGTATTTCGTAAAATTTTTATTTTTATTAGAAAATCGTTTTATTCGTTCGTATTTTTGACACGCGTTATGTTCAGTTATTTTTAATACCGGACGTTTCATTTCGATTCGTTCTAATAAAGGTATTAACTCTGGACGATTTATAGCTAACAAGCTATAAGATTTTAATTTAAATTCTGTTTTATCGTGATTTCCCCCACCACCTATTTGCCCGGTTATAAATGAAAAATTGGTCTTACAAATAGGACACGTCGCGTTGTCGCACCCGTCACTTTTTGTGACGGGTATTCTACATTTCGGACATTGCGTTAACGATTTTTTATAATCGTAACTTTCCAAGTCCGATTTTAAACATACGTGTCCTTGTTTATATTCTTCGTCGCATTTAGTACAACTTTTGAATTCGCACGAAGTACACATGCCATATACGTCATTACTGAAAATGATAAACTTTTTACACATTATATTTTGACATCTTTTTTTACTAAATATAGCGTTATTAATTTTCTCCGCGTTAGATTTAGAAATACTTTTTAACTTTGTCGCGTAACTTATTTTGATAACTTTTAATATAGCGTCGGGAAAAACTTGTAAATCTTTTAATTTTTGGGCTCTCGTTTCTTCTATTAATTTTTTTTTAAGTTCCATCGGTTTTTTCTCCGCGTGCAATTCGAGACAATATTTACATATTTCTTCGTACAGAAATAAATCTTCTTTGCTCAAACCGTGTTTAATATTCGAAAGTAGAAATTCTCCCGAACAATTTTGTCCCGGACACGTTGGAACAATTTTCGCTATTTCTCTCGCCGAAATATTAATCATTTTTGATACGCATTCGTCGCAAGTAGTAAGATCGCACGATTCGCTACATCTTAATAAAGTCGAATTTCCGTAACAAATACAACACTCCATAATTAATAATTTCTATTAATTTATTGAAAGATATTCAAATTTATACGGCTAATTGCGAAAGAGGAATTATATCGTTACGACGAGATTTTCGTATACGATTACATATTATAGTTATAATTATCGCAATGACTAATCCTACGATAGCTAAACACTCCACCATTATTACGATTACATCCCAAGTAAAATATTCTGAAATAAAATTATTTACCGTAGTACTCGTCAAAATGCTTACGGTAACGTTTAACGAAATATAATTCGTCACAAACTCGTTATGAGTAATAGTAGCGGTAGAAAGAAAATCGTAATACATTCCAACGGTTTTTAACAAATTTTCCGTTAAATATAAATTTTCCGTCTCAGCTTCGATACGATTAATCGTATCGAGTCCGAGTAATCGTTGCGTTTCATTACCGTAATGTTTGTAAATTTTATTATTCGTGTAATCTACGATTATTATTATCGGTTCCAAACACGTGGTGTATAGTATTCTTCTCATATCCTCAACTGATGATCGCATAATATCTTCGTCAACAAATTCTTGAACTATATACACGTTCACTAAAAGCCCGGGTCGACAAGCTTTAGCATCGCAAGAACATATCGTTAAATTAACGTATAAATTATCTAATTCGTGATTTAACTGTACTAAAAATTCTGAAGAAAGTTGTCCGTTCAGATCGCACACGTACAAATCCTTAATATTTAGAGACTGATCGATGCATAGATGCGGAGAACTAACTATACTTGGTAAAACAGCATTCTCACTCCATTTATTGGGAATAGGAGGCGGCGTAGGTCGTGGAAGTTCTTTATGGGAACTGCGTTTTCCACGTTGTTTCGAATTATGTACGAAGTATACATTCGTAGTATTTTCACTAGTAAATATCAAATCGCAAACCCGTATCACGTATTCGTCCATAAGATTTTCGTAGATGTTATCCGCGGAAAAATAATTTGATTCTATCGTAATATTAACGGTTTTACGTATTTTATTCAAAGAACAAGTTTTTATTTCGGGAATTGTGTAATTAAAGATGACGTTTATATCTTCTAAACTTATTAATTCTGGTTCGTAATTGTTACCAATAATCCAGTTTATTTTATATTTAACGTCGTATTTTAAACACGTTAAATTCGTACCGATATAATCGTTTACATCCACGCTTCTCAAATCGTTACTAAAAACCAAAAAGGTTAATATCAATGACGTATACATGGTAATTGTTAGATTATTTAATATTTTATTAAATAATCAATTTTATTTTCAATATTTAATTCTCGAAGAAAGTAATTTTTTATATTCGTCGATTAACTTTTGTTTCGCGCATCTATAATCGTAAAGAGTTTCTACGTACGATGGAATATCTAATCCCACGAATAAAAGTTGATCGAGAGGAGTTATTAATTTTTTGAGATAATATAATTTATCTAATTCTACGTACATTTTCCATTTGGTATAATATTCGTAATCTTCTAGTTTCGATCCTAACGTAGTAGATCGAGTGTCTCTCATTACTACGTATTCTAATCGCGATCCCGCATCAATAGGACATCCGCGTTTTCTCATTTTTTCCGCGAGTTGTATATGAGCCGGACAAGATTTAATCGCGCGCTCTCTTTCCGATAACCCTTCAGTTTTCTTCGTAAATCTTATTTTATAATCTCCCAATTTACCATTCTCAATTTCTCCTGAAGAATCTCCCACTTCTACCGTAGCTACGTAATATTTATCGTCTAAATTATGGCAAAATATTTTATCGATAAAATTCAATAATTCTCGTTCGATATCTTTTTTGGATTCTTTATTAAATATCATGACTATCAATTTTTCGTAAATAAATCTCAACATTCCCGTATTATCTCGTCTTGCTAATACGATACCTTTACGGCCAATTTTTTCGTCCAACTCTCCATCCTTTGTCATTGACTGAAACATGTACCGTTTCTTACTGAGAATAAGAAATTTATCGTAGATCGTTTGTTCAAAATCTAACGTAATCGGAGATGGAAAATTTAAAGAAACTTCGCGCGCTACGTAATTAGAGTAATCCCAAAGTTTTCGTACGTCTAATATATGAGGAAACCTAACGTAATTCGAATCTGTGTCGCCGTAAATTACATTTCCTCCGTATTTTTCGGTTATTATCGATTGAGTTTCTTTAATTATTTTTCTACCTAAATACGTTACGCACATAGCTCCCGGCATAAATGGAAGGTAACCTCTTCTTACTCCCATAGCCCCGTATTGAGAATTGGCGGATATTTTATACGCCAATTGTTCTTTATCTAGAACGATTTTTTCGTCTTCGTGACACATTTTCAATTTCGTCTTGATAAGTTTTCTCGAATCTAACAAATGTTGAATAATTATCGGCATAACTCCTTTTTTAATTTCGGGTTTGTAGAACCTGTAACGTCTTTTCTCACACATTATTCCAGAAATTACGTTACCCTCAAAATCCGTGTAATCTTTAGTAATAATTTTTTTATGATTATTTCTTAAATCTCTTAACGGTCTTTGCGTTTCTCGTAATAAATTAATATCGCGTTGAATTAATTTTCTAGCTTCCACGCTTTTCAAAACGTCTCGTTCTTTTATTTTTATGTTAATTTTGGACCCAATTTCGTCGATTTGATTAGTATATTTTTGAATTTCTATTATATTTGGATCGTGTTCGCAGAAAATATGATCTTCCCATTCGAAAATTTGACATTGTTCATCGGGTATATTTTTATCCGTAATGAAAGTAGAATAACAAATGTTATATCCTATCATAATGGACGGATACAGAGAACAAAAATCCAATGGAACTACTTTATCGTAATATCCAGGAGTTGGTTCTAAAACGTAAGCTCCCATGTATTTTTCTCCGGGACGACAAGAATATCCATCGGAATCTACCACTATATTTTCTCTCAAACAATATTTGTATACTTGCGCGAAAACTTTACCTTGTTGGCCTTGCGTGTATAATGAAAACATAGGGACGTTGCACACTTTTGACATTTCGGATAAAGATATCCAACAATGTAAATGATCCATTAAATCTATACACAAATTTGAATCTTGAACGCAGTATTTACCTACTTCGCTCATTTTTCTCTCTCTATACGATCTAAAAATATCTTGAGGAGTAAACGGATCTTTTTCCGCATTAAGGAAGAACGTCGCTACCGTTTGTAATTTGTAATTATCTAATTTATAATCTCGTTTAATTATCGGATATAAATCTATTAACAATATGCCTTCCCAATTGAGAAATACGTATTTTTGATGTTTATACGCCGAAGAACCCCATTCTATTTTTTCTTCATGAGCGGGTAAAATTTTGTTAAATCCTATCAATTTTAAAGAATCCAATAAAAAAAATCTATTAGCTCTTTGTATTAAATACGAAATATCGAATCCTAATATATTATAACCCGTCATAACGTTTGGTTTTTCTTCATTAATTAAATCGATAAATCCGCATATTAACTCTTCTTCGGTCTCATAAGCTCGTACCTCGATATCATGTAAAATCTTTGAATCGAGATCATCACCGTTTATAGTTAAAAGAATTTTTCGTTTTTCTTTATTTTTAATCACGCACGAAATCTGAAATATAACGTCGTTTAATCGATTCGAAGGCATAGCGCTCGTAATTTCCGAATTAACTTCTAGATCAAACGCCAAAATCTTTGGGCTAACGAGACTAGTTTTAGTACTCGGATTTAATTTTTTCCACTTTACTACGTATTCCTCATCAGTTGACGTTATTTTATTATCATTTTTTACTAAAGATCCGGTAAAGTGTAGCCAAGTTGCCGCGTTTATATTTCGTAACGCCATTAATTGAAGTATAGAGGTGGCGGACTGCTCATGAATTTTGTATTTAGTTTTCAATTTGGTGTGTATTATATTAATTTGTTTTCTAGAATTACACGTGCAAAATAAAAATGGTTTCGGATTTTCGCCGTTATAACAATTATATAAATGATTTTTAAATTCGACCTTACCGGTTAAGATATTATCAAAAATTTGTCGTTTAATTATAACAGCTGCGTTTTCGTAATCATTTTCTGGAAGTTCTACGTAAATATAAGGAGTAAAATTTTCGATTCTCAAACAAATCGTTTTATTTTCTTCGTTAAGACCGTATATCCTAATTAAAGTTTGTTCATTTTCTTCGCACGCCCACGAATACACGAATATATCCATTTGTCATATATTATTACGATATATCGTAATAATATTCAATTATTACCATTTCGTGTACGTGGATCCAATGATACATTATATAGTAAGTACACCCCGCGCATTGCTAGAATTAAGCTATAATTATACGTTTAATTACTAATTTGATTAATATATTGCGTAATAAACGCGTTTTCTTTTCCTTCGTGTTGTAATATTTGGGCAAAAAATTGAGATCCTGGCAATGAGGATACTTGGCCGTTTAAAACGTTATTTCTTAACGACGAACCATCGTCGTTAAAACTTTTATTTAAACTTTGAACGAGTATAATCATTTGAACGACACTTTCAGGCGTTTTCATATTATTAATGTTATTTTCTAAATCGAGAAATTTTTGAGCGGAGGTTGTTACGTTGGTAATAATTTCAACCTCCATAGGATCTAATAAATGAGACGCTAATAATAAAGCATCCGCGTTATGATGCGCGGAAAATTCCAATACTTCGCTTATACTCGATATTTGATTTAAAATTATTTTATTGAAAAAATACGCTTCGTCCAACATATGATTAATTAAACTTTCGAATATACATCCTATACTTACTCTATTTCGTTTTTTATTTAAAATTTGTAATAATAAATTTTGCGTATTATTAGATAATATCGCGTAAGTATTTCCGTCCCATACGTTTTTCGAAATGTACGCGTCGTATTGATATAACAATCCGTTCGTTTGATCGAGTAAATTTTTATCGCTTAACAAAGACGATAAAAAATATAAATGATCTCTAGTAATATCCGTTGCGAAGACGATAGGATTTGTTGTCATTTTAAAGAAGTTAATTAATTTTCTTCGATTCATCGTACACATCTCGAAAATTATACGTCGCTTGTGAAAAAGTTTCCGCGTCTATTTTTGGAGCGAAACCTCCGTAATTTCCATCCACCGTATCATAACTTAATTCTCTTAACGTTTTAACTCCCCTTACCATTCCAGGCTTTGGCGGATTCGCGATACTACGAAGAATAGGATCTATATACGATTCTCCGAAAGTTACGAATCTGGTTTCAATCGCGTTAAAATCTGACCATCTCAGTACCAAATCGAATACGTATATTACGTATTCCAAAGGAGGTAAACGGTATCTCTTAACTATCAAATTAGGTTTAAAGATTTCGATAAGTTTATCGAACGTGAAATTAGGATCATTCATTTCGGTAGTATCCGTCATATCGTAAATGTATTCATCCGAACTAATTCTCGGATAATCGCCTATAGCGGCAGCTTGTTGTCCTCCGTAGTACGACCCCAGCGCCGAGCCCGCTGTTATTGCACCTAAGTGCGGTAGGACTGGACCGCCAAATGTTCCTATAGCACCAAGTGTTGCTAAAGCTAAACCACCAATTACACTACCCGCTGCCACCAATCCTCTACTACTACCTTCGTATGCAAATTCGGAACCGATTAACCTACCGACAATCGTATTAATTACGTCGGAATCGGTATTAGTCAAAAATGGTTTATAACCCGTAATTCTATAAAGTATATAATCAGCATCGCGTTTACACGCTTCAAAATCTGTAAATTCCTCGGGGTATTTATCCCAATACGTCCATATTTCGCAAATTATTTTCGTATATTCGACCGTTTCCATTTTATTACGCGGGACTATTAATCTTCGTATACATCTCGAAAATTAGACGTCGCTTGTAAATAAGGTTCTTCGCCTATTTTTGAAATAATATCTTCGTAAGTATAATTTTTATTAGCAGTATCGTAACTTAATTCTCTTAACGTTTTAACTCCCCTTACCATTCCAGGCTTCGGAGGATTCGCGATACGATGAAGAATAGGATCTATATATAATTTTCCGAAATCTACGAATCTAGTTTTAAACGCGTTAAATTGCGACCAATTCAACATCAAATCGAATACGTATATTATATATTCCAAAGGAGGTAAATGATTTCTGTTAAATTTTAAACTAGGTTTAAAGATTTCGATGAGTTTACCGAACACGAAATTAGGATTATTTATGAAAGTAGTATCCGTCATATCGTAAATGTCTTCATCCGAACTAATTTTCGTATACGCGCCCATTTTTGCTCCGTAGTGAAACCCAATACCCGCGCCCGATAATATCGTGCCGGTTATCACTGGCACACGCATTGTATTTAAAAAATAGTCTTCTTGATTTATTAATGTATTACTAAGTGTTCCTATAGCTCCAAGCGTTCCTGCAGCTATACCACCAATTACTCCACCAGTTTTCGACAATCCTCTACTGCTTTCGTATCCAAATTCGGAACCGACTCCGAGTACACTATCTATAATCGTATTAATTACGTCGGAATCGCTTTTGGTTATAAAATAATTATGACCGGTAATTCGATAAAGTATATATTCAACATCGCGTAAATACGCTTCAAAATCTGTAAAGTCTACGGGGTATTGTCTCCAATACGTCCATATTTCGCAAATTATTCTCGTATATTCGAGCGTTTCCATTTTATTACGCTGGAAATAATTAAGACAGACTATTAATCTGCATATACATCTCGAAAATTAGACGTCGCTTGCGAATAAAGTTCTTCGCCTAATTCTGAAATAATATCTTCGTGTCTATAATTTTCAGCCACCGCATCAGAACTTAATTCTTTTAACGTTTTAAGCTCCCTTACCATTCTAGGTATTTGAGGATTCGCGATACGACGAAGAATAGGATCTATATATAATTCTCCGAAAAGTAAGAATCTGTTTTCGATTATTTCGAAATCTGACCATCTTAACATCAAATCGAATACGCGTATAATGTATTCCAAAGTATTAGGTAAATGATCTCTCGATAAATATTTTGAATCGGCTAATTCAGATCTAAAGATTTCGATGAGTTGATCGAATACGGAATTAGGATCATTTATGATGGGAATCTCTATCATATCGTAAATCTCTTCATTCGAATTTATTCTCGGATAATTGCCCATATCATAAGCTTGTTGTCCTCCGTAGTACGACCCCAGTGCCGCGCCCGCTACTATCGAACTTGCTTGATTTATTAATGGACCGCCAAATGTGTCTATAGCACCAAGCGTTCCTAAAGCTAGACTACCAATGAAACTACCCGTTGCCAACAATCCTTGGCTACCTTCGTATTGAAAATCGTAACCGATTAACCTACCTACAATCGCATTAATTACGTCGGAATCGCTTTTGGTTATAAACCATTTTTTACCCGTAATTCGATAAAATATATATTTAACATCGCGTTTGTATGCTTCAAAATGTGTAAAGTCCACGGGGTATTTATCCCAATACGTCCATATTTCGCAAATTATTCTCGTATATTCGAGCGTTTCCATTTTATTACGCTGGAAATAATTAAGACAGACTATTAATATCGAAAATTAGACGTCGCTTGCGAATAAAGTTCTTCGCCTAATTCTGAAATAATATCTTCGTGTCTATAATTTTCAGCCACCGCATCAGAACTTAATTCTCTTAATGTTTTAAGCTCCCTTACCATTCTAGGTATTTGAGGATTCGCGATACGACGAAGAATAGGATCTATATATAATTCTCCGAAAAGTAAGAATCTGTTTTCGATTACTTCGAAACCTGACCATCTTGACATCAAATCGAATACGCGTATAATGTATTCCAAAGTATTAGGTAAATGATCTCTCGATAAATATTTTGAATCGGCTAATTTAGATTTAAAGATTTCGATGAGTCTATTGAACACGATATTAGGATCTACGGCGATATTATCCGTCATATCGTAAATCTCTTCATCCGAATAAATTCTCGGATAATCGCCCATAGCGGCAACTTGTTCTTCTCCGTAGTGCATCCCCAGCGCCGCGCCCGCTGTTACCGAACTTAGATGATTTATTAATGGACCACCAAATGTGTCTATAGCACCAAGCGTTCCTAAAGCTAGACCACCAATGAAACTACCCGTTGCCAACAATCCTTGGCTACCTTCGTATGCAAATTCGGAACCGAATCTGGATAACCTACTCATAATCGTATTAATTAGGTCGGAATCGTTTTTGGTTATAAACCATTTTTTACCCGTAATTCGATAAAGTATATATTTAACATCGCGTTTAAACGCTTCAAAATGTGTAAATTCCTCGGGGTATTTATCCCAATACGTCCATATTTCGCAAATTATTCTCGTATATTCGAGCGTTTCCATTTTATACTACGCGAGAATATTTTAGTCGGATTATTTAGCTTAGTCGTATACATCTCGAAAATTATAAACCGCTTGTAAATAAGGTTCTTCGCCTATTTTTGAAATAATATCTTCGTAAGTATAATTTTTATTAGCAGTATCGTAACTTAATTCTCTTAACGTTTTAACTCCCCTTACCATTCCAGGCTTCGGAGGATTCGCGATACGATGAAGAATAGGATCTATATATAATTTTCCGAAATCTACGAATCTAGTTTTAAACGCGTTAAATTGCGACCAATTCAACATCAAATCGAATACGTATATTATATATTCCAAAGGAGGTAAATGATTTCTGTTAAATTTTAAACTAGGTTTAAAGATTTCGATGAGTTTATCGAACACGAAATTAGGATTATTTATGAAAGTAGTATCCGTCATATCGTAAATGCTTTCATCGGAACTAACTACATTGTACCCACCCCAATCGGTACCTATTTTCTTTCCGAAGTAATATCCAATCCCCATGCCCGATGTTATCGTACCCGTTTGCGCTCCTACATATGTCGCGATAAGGTTATCTTTATTCATTTCCTCTTCGTTTATGTCGCGACGATGATCCCTGTGATAAAAAAAATTATCATAACTTCCTATGTCTGGTCGTTCATAGAATGGACTTACCATACTACCGAGTATTCCTCCAGCTACGCTACCAATTATTTTACCCGTTTCCGACAATCCCGTACCGTATCCAAAATCGGAACCGACTCCGAGTAACCTATCGACAATCGTATTAATTACGTCGGAATCGCTTTTGGTTATAAAATAATTTTTATCGGTAATTCTATAAAGTATATACGACATATCGCGTTTGTACGTCGCAAATTTTGTCATTTCCTCTGGATGTTGTTGCCAATACGTCCATACGTCGCAAATTATTTTCGTATATTCGAGCGTTTCCATTTTATAATACAAGGAAATATTGGAGTCGGCTTTTCTAGCTTAGTCGTATACATCTCGAAAATTATACATCGCTTGTGAATAAGGTTCCGCTCTTATTTTTGAAATAATATACGTTGCAAAATTTCCAATTTCCTCGGGGTGGTGTCTTCAATACTTGCATACGTCGCAAATTATTCTCGTATATTCGGGCGTGGTCATTTTACATTGCGATGAAATATTTGAGTCGGATTATTTAGCTTCGTCGTATACATCTCGAAAATTATACGTCGCTTGTGAAAAAGTTTCCGCGTTTATTTTTGGAGCGAAACCTCCGTAATTTCCATCCACCGCATCATAACTTAATTCTCTTAACGTTTTAACTCCCCTTACCATTCCAGGCTTCGGAGGATTCGCGATACTACTAAGAATAGGATCTATATACGATTCTCCGAAAAGTAAGAATCTAGATTTAATCGCTCTAAAATCTGACCAACTTAATATTACATCGAATACGTATATTGCGTATTCTAAAGGAGGTAAATGGTATCTCTTAACTATCAAATTAGGTAAAAAGATTTCGATGAGTCTATCGAACACGAAATCAGGATTATTGATTATGGTAGTATCCGTCATATCGTAAATATATTCGTCGGAGCTACCAGAAAATCCTTTACCATATCCAATATCGGAATTGCCTCCGTATAAACTATCAATAATTTTATTAAATATGTCGGAATCGTTTTGGGTTATAAAATAATTTCTACCGGTAATTCGATAAAGTATATACGACATATCGCGTTTATATATTCCAATAGCTATAATAGTAGCAAATGCGATAGGAGTTCGTCTCCAATACGTCCATACGTCGCAAATTATTTTCGTATATTCGAGCGTTTCCATTTTATACTACGCGGGAATATTTGAGTCGGATTATTTAGCTTAGTCGTATATATCTCGAAAATTATACGTCGCTTGTGAATAATGTTCCGCGTCTATTTTTGGAGCGAAACCTCCGTAATTTCCATCCACCGCATCATAACTTAATTCTCTTAACGTTTTAACTCCCCTTACCATTCCAGGCCTCGGAGGATTCGCGATACTACGAAGAATAGGATCTAAATATGATTCTCCGAAAGTTACGAATCTAGATTTAACCGCGTCAAAATCTGACCAACTTAATATTACATCGAATACGTATATTACGTATTCCAAAGGAGGTAAACGGTATCTCTTAATTATCAAATTAGGTTTAAAGATTTCGATGAGTTTGTCGAACGCGAAATTAGGATCATTCATTTCGGTAGTATCCGTCATATCGTAAATATATTCGTCGGAGCTACCCGAAAACCTTGCACTGTATCCAAGATCGGAATTGCCTCCGTATAAACTATCGATAATTTTAATAAATATGTCGGAATCGTTTTGGGTTATAAAATACTTTTTACCGGTACTTTCATAAATTATATCCGCCATAGCGTATTTATACATTCCAAGAGCTGTAATAATAGTAATTGCGATAGGATTGTGTCGCCAATGCGTCCATACGTCGCAAATTATTCTCGTATATTCGAGCGTTTCCATTTTATTACGCGGGAAATAATTAAGACAGATTATTAATCTTTGTACACATCTCGAAAATTATACGTCGCTTGTAAATAAGATTCTTCGCCTATTTTTGAAATAATATCTTCGTAAGTGTAATTTTCATCCACCGTATCATAACTTAATTCTCTTAACGTTTTAACTCCCCTTACCATTCTAGGTATTTGAGGATTCGCGATACGATGAAGAATAGGATCTATATATAATTCTCCGAAAAGTACGAATCTAGATTTAATCGCGTTAAAATCTGACCATCTTAATATCAAATCGAATACGTAATATACGTATTCCAAAGTATTAGATAACTGCTTGATCGATAAATATTTTGAACCAGATAAATCATGTTTAAAGATTTCGATAAGTTTATCGAACACGAATTCGGGATTATTGATTATGGTAGTATCCGTCATATCGTAAATTTCTTCATCCGAATTAATTTTCGTATACTTGCCAATCTTGGCGCCTAGTTTTCCTCCGATATAATATCCCATACCCGCGCACGATGTATCTAAACAATTTAATGCCATATTCGTACCAGCCGGTATATATCGCGCGTCACGCCATTGGGGTTTCATTTTATACCATTGTCTTAAATCTGTATAATATTTGATATTGGCTTCGTCCCATTTAATATAATCTCGAAGATATTTACCTTCATCTTCCCATTTCTCACGCATTTCTGGTGGTCCACCATACGGCTTTACTGGTGGTGGCGCATCATATATTTTTGGTGCTTCGTACCTCGGTAAAGTTATCATATTAAACCCCATTACGCTACCAATTACTTTACCCGCTTCCGACAATCCCGTACCGTATCCAAAATCGGAACCGACTCCGAGTAACTTATCGACAATCGTATTAATTACGTCGGAATCGCTTTTGGTTATAAAATAATTTTTTTCGGTAATTCGATAAAGTATATACGACATATCGCGTTTATACGCGGCGTATATATTTGAAATATCCTTCGATAAAATTACATCGGAATAACGTTTTTGCCAATACGTCCATACGTCGCAAATTATTCTCGTATATTCGATCGTTTCCATTTTACCATAACGCGTAAATTAATATTTTTTAGGTTTCTTTAGCTTCGTCGTATACGTCGCTTGTGAAAAAGTTTCCGCGTTTATTTTTGGAGCGAAACCTCCGTAATTTCCATCCACCGCATCATAACTTAATTCTCTTAACGTTTTAACTCCCCTTACCATTCCAGGCCTCGGAGGATTCGCGATATTACGAAGAATAGGATCTAAATACGATTCTCCGAAATCTACGAATCTAGATTTAATCGCGTCAAAATCTGACCATCTCAGTATTACATGGAATACGTATATTACGTATTCCAAAGGAGGTAAACGGTATCAAATTAGGTTTAAAGATGTCGATGAGTTCATAGAACACGAAATTAGGATTATTCCTTTCGATAGTATCCGTCATATCATAAATATATTCGTCGGAGCTACCCGAAAATCCTGGGCCGTATCCAAGATCGGAATTGCCTCCGTATAAACTATCAATAATTTTATTAAATATGTCGGAATCGTTTTTGGATATAAAATACTTTTTACCGGTAATTCGATAAATTATCTCCGCCGTAGCGTATTTATATATTCCAAGTCCTATATCAATTGCTATTGATATAGGACTTTGCCGTCCATACGTCGCAAATTATTCTCGTATATTCGATCGTTTCCATTTTATTACGCGGAAATAATTAAGTTTCTTTAGCTTTTCTAGCTTCGTCGTATACATCTCGAAAATTATACGCCGCTTGTGAATAAGCTTCCTCTCCTATTTTTGAAATAATATCTTTATAAGAATAATTTTTATTAGCAGTATCATAACTTAATTCTCTTAACGTTGTAGCCTGATATACAGGCTTTGAAGGATTCGCGATACGATGAAGAATAGGATCTATATATAATTCTCCGAAAAGTACGAATCTAGATTTAATTGCGTCAAAATCTGACCATCTCAGTATTAAATCGAATACATAATATATGTATTCAAAAGGAGGTAAAAGATTTCTTTTAACTTTTAAATAAGGTTTAAAGATTTCGATGAGTTTATCGAACGTGAAATCAGGATTGTTCATTTCTGTAGTATCCGTCATGTCGTAAATATATTCATCAGAACTAATTTTCGTATACTCGCCAATCTTGGCACCTATTTTACCTCCGATATAATATCCCATAGCTTCGCACGATAAATCTAAACAAGTGGATGCCAGGTTCGTGCTAGCCATTTTATATCGATATCGTTCTTTCATATCATACCATCGCATAAAATCTGCCCGATATTTGGCGCTGGCATTGTTCCATATCATCATATCTTGTTTATATTTATCTCTATCTTCCCATTTCTCATACATTTCTGGTAGTTCACCATACGACCTTACTGGTTGCGGCGGTGGTCGCTCGTATTTCGGGAAATTTATAGTGTCACCCATTACCTTACCAATTACTTTACCCGTTTCCGATAATCCCGTACCGTATCCAAAATCGGAACCGACTCCGAGTAACCTATCGATAATCGTATTAATTACGTCCGAATCGCTTTTGGTTATAAACCATTTATCACCCGTAATCCTATAAAGTATATACGACATATCGCGTTTATACGCGGTGTATATATCTGAATCATCCATCGTCCAAATTACATCGGGATAACGTTTTTGCCAATACGTCCATACGTCGCAAATTATTCTCGTATATTCGATCGTTTCCATTTTATTACGCGGAAATAATTAAGTTTCTTTAGCTTTTCTAGCTTCGTCGTATAAATCTCGAAAATTATACGTCGCTTGTGAATAAGCTTCCTCTCCTAATTCTGTGGTAATATCTTCGTAAGTATAATTTTCATCCGCCGTATCATAACTTAATTTTCTTAAAGTTTTAACTCCCCTTACCATTCCAGGCCTCGGAAGATTCGCGATACGATGAAGAATAGGATCTATATATAATTCTCCGAAAAGTACGAATCTAGATTTAATCGCGTCAAAATCTGACCATCTCAGTATTAAATCGAATACGTATTCCAAAGGAGGTAAACGATTTCTATTAACCCTTTACTTACCAGACCAAGAGCAGTAAATCGCGAATGGTCTGATTGAAGTAATAAAGTTAATCTCGTATTTCACGAGTTTCCTCCGTTTTTGGGAGAAATGTTTTCGGTCTTTCGAACT
>Ga0316215_1000078_pt1 | contig 16805 bp, 14 predicted proteins | sample NRE5metagenome_FD_207796 | JGI IMG/M metagenome (GOLD analysis project Ga0316215, IMG submission 207796) | Spruce roots microbial communities from Maridalen valley, Oslo, Norway - NRE5 | ecosystem: Host-associated > Plants > Roots > Unclassified | place: Norway: Oslo | collected 2017-09-15
TGTCTTAGGATCAGCGATGATAGAGGACCACTACTATCAGGGCACTGATCCTACTCATTACAGGGCATTCCCCACGCTGGAGGAATTCGGGTTATGAATAACCTACTCGAACTGCTGATAACAGCCATAACCCTCTGACCTCCAAGGCACATCCTAGTCAGGCGTAGTTCCTACTAACTGCCACGAATTAGCGATGTCGATCGCCGCTTGTAACGAACGACCATCATATACGCATTTATGCTAATGGGTTTATGCACATCGAGGTAATATTATGTATTCTGGTTTATTCACGGTAATGGTGACACTTGGATAGTTTCCCTCCAGCTATGGCAATCTATTTTACACAAATGGCTGGTTCTTCCCTTCTTCCACAGCTGATTTGGCGCTCGCTGATCGAGGGTTGATCATAAGTAATATTGACTCGGAAGGATCGAACCATGATAATATTTGTTTGTTTGCACGTGTTTGTGCTCCAAGATTATATGCGCAAGAAAATACTAATATGCACTAAGAAAGGTCACTCTGAAATCCTATCATTAAACCCCCCCAGGGGGGAACACCGCAAAGGACTGGGAACGAACACCCGAACTTCGGGGCCCCTTCCGGAACTGCTATTCCTATCATTTATACGGATACCGGCAGGTCTTACCGTTGAGACAGGGAGAGATAACCTGGGCCTAGCATGAGGACAGGTCCTCGCATTTAGACCATACCACCCAGCAACTTATAGAAGCTATTCCTATCAGGCCAGGCACCTCCTATTCAGCGACGGGCACCTCTGCTGCTATTGGCGAACACCTCCCTCCTAGCTTATAAACGGATATACGCACCTCTTCCTATAACATTTCTTTCTTTCTTTTTTCCCCAGGCGTCCAAGACCCTTCACCCAGTTAAGCAAGGGAGTTAGCTTCGAAGCTAGTGACCTTATTACATTACACAGATCGGACCAGACCGAGGAATAACTCGAACAGAACTGGCAGATTAACCCTCTGCCAGTGGGCATTAGCGTAGACCCCATTCGACAGAGATATTACAAAGAGGCCCGAGCACGCGCAGCAAACCTTTTTTATGATTAGGAGGCCAGCCATTAGCAGCTGCAGACCTACTGCTATTAGAGAGATAGAACCATTATTCAGATAGAAAAACCAACAGCTCGCCCTGGAGGTATCTTTAGCCCTGGCGATTCTTGAAAGAGAAAACCAAACCGCTAGGCGCATTCCTGTACTTAAAAGCTTGGGGTATTCATAACAAGCCCCTCATTCAGCATGAGGCAGTTAAGGGCATCATTCAGAAGGAACGCTATAGGTTCAATATAATAGATTCTATTCTAATATTTTGCACCGGGAGCACACAGCCGCGAAGGTAGGCTAGCCTTAGGCACACCAGAATACTTGGGCTATCACTTCCCCAAGCCGAGAGATATAGGAGATCAAACTACCTTCGCGACACCCAGAAGAAATAAAGATTCAAGATAGGTAGGGACCTTCGGACAGATATAGCGGCCCTAGCTAGGGACCTTTTCCAACGAACAGATACGCATCACCACTCAGAGTATACCCTCACAGACCTTACAAACGCTGCTCGTTCCCAAAAACACGAGGATTTCTTTATTAGCCCAGGGGAGACAGTTCACTTACTGTTCGGGGGACGCCCATTGGAAACCAAAGAAAGAAACACGCGCTAGACCTCCGTGTCCCGTGGATTACACCCGTACCCGCGCGCGGGAGACTTCACAGAGAGGGATACCTTTCTAATTTTCGCTTAACCCGGCCACCGGCGGACTCGTCACTTGGATACTTCATTTACCCATACCGCCCATAGAGGTCCCCCAATGTTTGGATAACAACATGCCATAGGTGGGAGGGACATCTGCAATAACCACATCCATCATGACAAAATTCCTTGGTATCTGCACCATCCTTACTACTAGATCTTTAATCATTCCCAAGCATTGGACCCTCTTGGAGTAAAAGGAGTACAGGTTTTTGTAGGGCCTAGTTATGTCCAGCCCTAGCTTTTCCATGACTGCCAAAGGCATTAAGGAATGGGAGGCTCCAGAGTCATATAAACAGTTATGGAGATGAATGTTCTGGAGCTCTAGTGTAATGTAGAAAGGAGGAGTCAACTCATCCCTTCCATCTGGCAGGTTTCCTAGCACAATCTTTGGGGCATAATCTTGTAGGTTAATAAGGTCAGCCTGCAGAGGAACTTCATCTTGGAGGGTCATTACATTTGAAACTTGGCCTGCAGCTCTATTCTGGGACATCTGAACTCTAGAAGGCAATGATAACGCATCACTGAAAGAACTTAAAATGGAACTAGAGTTAGTCTTAGCGCTGTTCAAACCACTTACCTTTGCGCTGTTCATCTTTATTTCCCATCCTATTATCATTATTCTTCCTAGGCGCCATTTACACTCCATATCCTAGGGTGAGAAGGCGGTAATCAAGTCAAGGGTAAAGGTTATCCGGTCCTGAAAGGGAAATATAAGTACCCAGAAGATGATATGTGGTACCTAGAATCCTAAGGTAGGGTAAAGATTCAATATCCTAGTGCCGTACCTCCTAAGCGTTCATTCAGTAAGTGATCTAGAGCTAACAGGTCTAGGTGGGTAACTAACTACAAGGTTCAGGCATTAACTGAAAGGCAGGTAGGTCTCTGCAGTGGATTCTAATGGATGAATCGTATCGGCAAGGCTCGGCCAGAACAAGTGGTACCTAGGAGTGGTAGCAAAGAATAAGTAAGGCAAGTGTGATTGATTCCTGTGAATGCTGTCTGAATGATTGTAAACATAAGGCTTGCTTGCGGCAATCAAATCAAAGTGTTGGTGGGCCCGAGGTACGGGTGGTTGAAACACGGCCAGCCAGCTTTCTTTCCCGCATCGGTAATTATGTATATAAATAAAAGTAATCTAAGACGTGTAAGGGAGTTGCCCCTCGTCCGACCGATAAAGCAAGAAGAAAAAGTCCCAGCCTTTCCTTTCCATGCCATCCAGCAATTGGGGGAGCAAGCTATGGTAGCTCAAGAACATAGGAGAGTAATACCTAGAGTGAATACTCAACGCAAGAGAGAATAAGAAAAAGGAACGGAAATCATGCTTGCATGCGTAAAGTCATAGATTATATACTTCATGTAAGGAAGAGACCACGTGCCTTCACAAGAAGCCCATGTATCATTCCTTGGGACAACTAATCTAAAGGTTGGTGGATAATTAATCATCTTAGAACAAGGTGAAAAACTTAGGAGAAAGGGGTGGGCAAAAAGAAAACATTAGAACATTTTTATTTCCCTTAGCCCCCTAAGCCCCCCTTTATTCCCCACTCATGGACTCATAGCCCCCTTTCATTTCCTTCTTCGCTTGCAGCCTTTAGTGATCTATATATTAGATGAAAATGTACATACATTTACAAACCAAAAAGACACCTCGGGAATAGTTACCCGCTGGTTAATAATCAATTTTAAATGTCATGCTTCCTCACAGACCACATATATCTAGGCTTATAGCCGATTAAACATTACATACACATTCATAATCTAGGGGTAAAAACTGGATCCCCCCTTTGGCATCTCCAGCAGGGATTCAATGAAGTGATAACCCTGCGGTGAGAACCCTATGATTTTGAAGTACACACTTGATAGAAGCTGCTAAGATACTTAAGAGATGTGACTTCCATTTATTAATTGGGGCCTCTGTTCTCCTAGACGACTTGCTCGACCAAAGAGAGAACAAGGTCAAATAATGGAAGTGAATCTTGTACTGAGTTCTATCCTATTTGTGGTGAGAATCTTGTACTCGAAAAACAACAACTGGTGCATCGTTATATAATAGAAGCCTGTTCCGAACGCTTTTCCTCCACAAGCCTCCAAGGACTCCAACGCTCCTCCTAAGCCATGTGCCCTCCAGGTCCACTCCACCTACATGATCACTGTTGCAACCCAGGCGTCCCCAAGTCAACTCCAAGCCTCCATGCAAGCATTCAAGCAACCCAATGCCATCTAGGGCTCAACGCCCTCCTCCAAGATGCCCAACCGCTCCTCCTCCAAGGCAAGTCGTCCGCTTAAGCAAGCAACCACCCTCCATGTGCCGGCTACATGAAGCAGTCACCAAGCTCCATAGGTCTACAACGCTCCAAGGAAGAATGCCACATAAGCATCAAGACAAGGCATAGCAATCAATGAGCAAGCCAACTCCAATGTGGATATCTCGCTCGTGAAATAAGGAGGCATTGCCGGGATAACGTAACACTTAACTAATGACTTTCTGGCTTGATTTCTTTCGTTTTCTCCTTAAGGCTTTTTCATGGACTTTTCATTAAGACTAGTGACCTTCGGGCCCTTGGAACTTAGTAATAGTTAGTAGAAGCCGTAACAAACTGTGTCCAATGCTGCAGCGGGTGGACAATCAGGTACAAAAGCTTCCAACTCTGGGTCCACCTGCTTCAACTCGGGCCAAAGTTGATCTAGACAAACCCGCAACATCTCTAACTCATGCTCCACATGATGTCGTGCTTGTAACTACATGTCTCTATCCGAGGTCACCTCGGCCAACTGAATGTGCAACTGCTGGTGAGCCTACTGAAGGTCCTCATGACTCTACTCAACCTAAACAACTCTCTGCACAACTTCCTCCATGGTCAAGCAAGCCATCCGTAACAAATCTAGAGTAGACCAACTCTGCACATCGGCTGCTTATCATGACGCACCAGATCGAGGACCCCCCGGTGGGCACCAATTCAACGATAACCCACTAGCAACAGAATGTTCAGACCGTAAGGGTGTATCTTCTTTTGAATCCGGGTGATCCCGCGATTGTTTGAAGGTCTGGAGGATCCTCTCTTGCATGGCATTGGTCAAGTACGGTGTCACATCTGTATGCCCATGGCAGACCCTCAAAATGGCCTAACAATAAGTAGGGTCTTATGCTAACGATTCAATCTGTGCCATAGCTTATAACTGATCCAGAGGGGAGGGTGGTGCAGAAATGGTGGAAAGCACAGTTGTTCTAGAAGGATAAACTATCCCTTCCACTTCATCTTCAACTTCTTCCATCATTGTGTCCTCCTCCTTTTGTGGTGCATCTGCTAGAAAATCATTCGAACCTGGGGAACAGAAGTTGGGATCCTCACCGTCACCCGAACCAGCCATCCTTGACATAATGACACTAAAAAGAATACCAACAATCTTTTCAGGCCACCTAGTGTCGTTTGGCCCTCACCCTAACTCTGTGACTTCAACCTGAACCTGATGCAACCGCTTTCCTGGACCTGACTAGATTGATAACACTGACCAAGGACACTTGCTCAAAACTTCAAACCTCGACGCTGACAGTTGTAAATGCAGTGAAACTAGACTCAACTAGTATGAAAACATAATATGAAAAAAGGGGAATTCATTTTGTTGTATATGGCTGACTCTCCCCCAACCACAAAGGTGTGGCCTCGACTTGACAAAACTAGACTGACACTTCCCTGACCACAAGGCTATGGCTACAACTTGAACAAAATTATAAACAGCTCAGGTGGGTCAAACCTGACTCAGTACTGGACTGACACTGCAGAAAGTAGACAAAACAGACTAACAAGACTGGAATGAAAAGGAGAAAACTAAAACTGACCAAAATAAAATTGACCTAACCTAACTAAACTCCTCTGAACAGAAGTGGCACGGAAATAGTGAATTAAGGGGCTAGGGTATAGGGCTTCAGGCGAGCACCATTCACCCATCTCGACCGAAAACTACCATCAAGCTGAGCCAAGTGGACTACACTAGACTCTCTGAAGTCTGCCACTAGAAATGGACCCAACCAGTGCATCTGTAACTTGCATGAGTGCTTTAGATATTGATTGTCGTAGAGCAGAAACAAATTCCCTTGGCAAATGATTTGGTCTTGAGGTTGCAATCATGCTAGGCCTTCTGTCTAGCTTTCTCAACTATTTGAAGGAAATGAGCTAAGAATGTTGAAGCGATGGAAGCAGATCAAAATCCAGCCCCATAGGCAAATCCATACCTAGTGGCCGTTACCCAGCGAAGGCATAAGAGATGGTAGATTGAGTGCACTTTGTTTACCCAGTTTAAGTTCAAGCGGATCCAGTCCCAGGTGCAGTCGAAGAACCTACTTACTCCAGAGCTACTACCTCGCCTAGCGTCTCTTCCTTCTAAGCCAGCCTTTCTGTTCCTACTTAGGCAGGGCAATTCAGAGCTACTATTATTGTTTATACTTACCATTGTTCCTATTTAAGAAATACATTAGCTATAGCTCCTATTAAGTGGTGTGAAGTCATTCCGTTTTGTTCCCAGGACCTATCTAAGCCTAATACATCCCTAAGCCTTAGAAGGAGGGCCTTGTCGTTGTAGTGAAGGCATCTGCTGTTTTCCTTATATTTAGCTACTTGCCGTGTATGTTAATCTTTTACCTTCTTCCCCTTGCACTCAGGAGGCACTCAGGAGATAAAAAGGCATTCTCCCTTATATTTAGGATGCACCCATACCAAGGTTACCCGGTTCCAGAGGATAAGGTATCAGCAGTAGAGATAGACGCAACAAAGATAGCAGCAAGAGCAAAGGCATAGGCATCACCCGTTGTAGAGTAAGTAGCAAGGGCAAAGACTTCACTTCGTTGGGGTGTTCGAAAACTCGGAACAAGCTTCCCTTGCCTGGTCAAAAAGTAGGAACAGCCGGATATGCTTTGCGGTCAAAAAGTGTGAAAAAGAGGCAATGTACAGAAAGCCGGAACTACTGATTGAATGGACCCAGAACCAGTTGGGTAAGATGTTTGCTTTGATGCTGATAGGACAGGAACTGGGCAAAGTGATGGATTTTATGCTGGCTACGAAGCTGGAACTAGTGAAGCTGTTAGGGGTGCTACCCTCGCTTCTGTCTTTGTCCCCACCTCTACCCCTGTGGGTCCTTCTCTATCCCAATCTGCCGCGGGGCTTCCACCGGCTCCACACCCCACCTTGTTCGGCTTAGCTTTGAGTAACACGGGCTAATGCCTTCACCCAACTTATTGAAACATATGTATATGCCTTAACTCGCTTCTTATAACGTTTCCTAATGATGGGACAAGAAGGGATGCTGGCCATGGACCTGTCACAATTGGATTTGCGATAGGATCTGAGTAAACAAGATAACCTATGGGGTCAACCACTATTAGCGGAGCATATCTATCTTGACGCGCTCGGTTCAGGACATATTGATTTAGATCTTAACGCGCCGACTAGCTTTTTTCTCCGCGTGCTATATCGTAATAAATAGTAATAAGGCCAATAATAGAGCGTAAGCAGCGCCCCGGAAGCCCCTTTGCAGCATCCCAGCTATCATATAAATCCAGTCATAGGTTGACAGCCAGGTCGTAAGCTTGAATTCAAGACCAAGAATGGGAGCAATCATAAGTGCGAGTCACTAGGTTAGGTAAAGTCACAGACCCCATTGCCCCGGTGCCGGGTGACCCTGATCCAGTTACAGGTACAGATTCAGATGCAGATCAATATCGAGACCCAAAAGGAGTCATAGCATAGAAAGGGGCACCACCTAGGTTTTCCCTATATCCCTAGTAGCAGTACTTCGCCCAACATACCTAAAAATTAGATAGTCCACGGCATCTCTTCCAGGTCGAGGGCCTATAGCATAACCTGTGTAATAACCTAGTAACATTCAAGGCCGGGGGGGCGGTAATGAGGAAACCGAAAGCACCCGTGTAAAACCAAGGCGCAGCTATGCCCATGCAGTGCCCCTATAGTTAGTAAAGCCAAGAAGCTCATTCGGCTAGATAGCGATTTAGATCCAGGCCCAGTAGATATAGCAAATGCTTCCACCTATGGGTGGACAGGTAAACAGATGGCGGGATGAGACTGACTGGTGTGTACCGAATATGCTGGTTGTGCTGCTTAAGATTTGAAAGCTCGTATAGGTGATGTATAGGTGTTGGGCTTTGACTCTCGAAATGAAATATATAGGGATGCCAGGCGAGGTAGCGATAGAACAAGATAAACTCGATCAATTGCTTCTTTGGCGGGTGTTTATTAAAACCTAAAATAGATTATTGGGTGAATACCCCCTTTTCATCCCTTTTCTATTTCATTAGAGCAATATGGTGGTAGGGATGATGCTACCTTTGCCTATGACGCTGCTTTATCTCGATATGGATTATAAACTGTAACTTGCGTCAGATGCTGAAGTTGCTGGTTCCTTGACTGAATCAATAGGTTCCAAGTCCGCTCGGTCAATGGAATAAACTACTGGAATTGACTTTGTAACTCGAATGGATGTTGACTCTAAAACTGGAAGATCTGAAACCGGAGGATCTGAGACTGTCTCTATCTCTGCTGCTAGCTTTTATATTTTCTACTCTACCAGTGATAGTGAAAACCCTGCTCCTGGCTTAGATGCTTGCTTTCCTGTCGCTGGTGGAACAACAACCGGGTCATCAAGGTCAATTGAATCTACTACTGCTTGCTCTGTTGTTGCCATCTATGCCTAAGCTGCTTGCTTCTCTGCTTCTCGATCTCGAAATGGGGACTCTGCCTATGCTCCCTTCGCTTACTTTGTTCCTACTCCTTGCTCGGATGCGGCCTTCCTCGGTTCTCTCGCCTTTGCTCTTGCCTCCGTGAGGCCCACTGGCTCTAATGCTTACATATGGTTGTAGATTGAATTGCGGAGCGCTTCGTGAGTGCTAGTTGTTTCAGATATAGTTACAGCCTTCTTCCTAAGTAAGCACTGTTCCAATATTATAGGTAGCAGCACGATTATTGACAAGGATTGGCCTATTCGTTCGGCCGGTCATTGACAGGGGTATAGTACTATGCATTCCGTTCCACTCGAGACCCAGCCCTTGTTCGAGCAGATCTGGTTCCAGGGCTAGCTACGGCAGATTCATATTCCCCAGTGACAGGTCCATATGCATATTATAGTAGCGGAGTCCCCAATAGCGAGGGCAGAGGCACAAGCAAAAGAGAAAAAGGCGGGAGCATTCCTTCCAGGTCGAGAGCCAGCCAGAAGCATCCCTTCGTTCGGATCCAAATCTATATATGGATACAGGAGCAAGCAGCTAGAGCACAGATACTGAGGAAAAGGCAGTCTCACCACCATCAGTGCTAGTGGTAGAGGACGGGCAGGAAGTACAGGGGCAGGGCGGCAAGGGCGAGGCAGGACGGGAGGGGCAGGTAGAGAAAGGTAAGGCAGGTCAGGAAAATAGGCAATATGGGTATAAGGCTGGTACTCCTTTGCCTAATATACGGATTTTTCCCACCTTTTCTTATTTAATTTTAATGCATATTACTTGCTTTCTTTTTATTACTTACTTGTTAGTTAGCCTGCATATCATTTTACTCACATTCACCCGAGATGCACTATATGAGACCACTAGCTACTAGTTCGTATTAATGTACGTATATTCCCTAATCATATATGAGATAAGAGTATAACAGATATGCTTGTGATTCCCATTACAGTGTTGGAACCATATCCTTTTTATTCCCATTAGAATGTTGGAACCATATGCTTGTTATGAGCTCTACTACCATATCATGACCTTATCTATACTACCTGTATTAGTTATGAATAAGCTTAGTTCTATCAACCTAATATAAACCCTTTTGCAATATGCTTAAAACGAACCCTTACTAACAAGAGCTTATATCGTATAAAAGAAACAGTAATCATATATACCTAATTAGATCGGGTATCATAACGTATTGGTCATATGTTTACGCATAACTAGTGAGTAAGAGACAGGTATTCCCATAATATCTCTTACATACCTTATATCGTGTAAGTGATTAAGCTGATAACCAAGCGACCTATCTCTCATATGTATGGTTCCAATACAGGTATTGCTTAACTTAATCGTGTTAGATCTGTGTTAGCCTTTCTTCACCTATTGAGATTTAATGAATTCAAACATCTAAGTAATTAACGTATACATATAAGTTGTAGTTTCAAGTAAGGAGCTTGGTTCTTAGGTCACTATTTATAAAAGGCCTTTATCACATTCCTTCCCGGCCCGGATCAAGAATCCCCTAGTTATAAGGGGCCTATAAGCCACAAGAGCCTTCACAGAGGGCTCAGCGGTTCAGCCTCCCAGCGAAACATCCCCGCGGAACCCCCCGACCTGAAAAGGTCTAGCCTACCAGCCTGTGACATTAGTGCAGGTCTGGAAGAGGATATCAACTAGGAAAGCTCGTACTATAACGCCTTTACCCTCGGCCTCCGACTTACCTTCTATCGTCAATGGAGGTGTGAGACCACAAGGGTCTCTGACATATAAGTCCCGGATGATCTACTCCGGATTCTGGGTTAGACGCACAAACCCTATCGGAACTAACCTGTGGCCATGAGCACGCCATCCCCTTAGGATTTGGAGTAACACAACAAATTTGAAGTATAACTATGTCAGATCAGTCCGGGCAAGTCCACTATTAGTTGATAACTGTCCCTTATTCACTTCCGTATATGAAATTAGATATAATATGGGTGGGAGGAAGAACCTCCTGCTTCTTAATGGTAATTAATGGTCGGAAGAAACTAATGTTTCCATAGGGTCCAGTTTCGAATACTCAACCAGCCCATGTCCTTATTTCTAAACAAACAGCCCTTAATCATTTCCTAAGCCGTAAGGACAATAATTTGATCGTTCTATTCCCGGAAATACAATAATTTTGCCAATAATTTATAATCTTCGTTACTTTTTTTCGTCAATTTTGCTCGTACTTGGAAGATCGGTCCGGAAAATATGAGTCAGTTGTGGAAGATAATAAATCGTTTTATCCAAAGGACAGAGTCTTTTAAAGATTATTATTTATATGTCAATATTTCAGCCAAGATCGATCGAGAATTTCGACTAGTTGTTACTTATTATTCCTTTATATATGATATTATAATTTGAGGTCAATTTTCATTTCAAGGCTATGTCACTCATTTCATTCACCATCTCGGAGCCAATATCGAGAAGGAAAGATTCGGAGAAATATTCTTATTTGCTTCCCTCAAATAGGGATAACGTACATAAAGGTATAACCTTATGTGTGCAGTAAAGACCTCCTTTGCTAACCTACTCTCGCAGACTATCTGAATTTATTTCCCTCAATTCCAAAGTTTGGATCAATAGTTATACTTAATGATGTGCCATCTATATATCTAAATATTGATCCAGCTAAAACTCTTCAAGGATAGATTATTTCTACTCTCTTACTTGCTCAATTACAAGGGATCCATCGCATACGTTCCTCTATTGGTCAAAGGCCTGGTAAGCATCGGAGCCCCCCCTCTAAATAAGTCAATTTAGTCACAATAAATATCTCCTTACCTAACTGTATGGGGGCTAGTTGTTAAGCACTAAATTGACTCTTTTAGCACCCAGTTATTACCTAACCGTATGAAGGAAAGAAGCAGATTCCCATTTTTGTTTTTTGCTATTTTTATGGGACAACACCCAATTTACTTATTTGGTTAAAGTAGTTCCAACTACTTGAAAGTTATGTTCGAACTTTGGTTTTCACTTTGTTATATTTCGATGAGTTCTTCCAAGAGCTCTAGAATGGGAAGGATTGTTCCTTGCTTTTATATCTTGGGGCGATGCTTTTTACGCTTACCAGGTGTCTGAACAGCAGGAGGCTGCTTGCAGGATAGTGGTGGGGCGTCCCAATCAGAAAGAGCACGAACAAGGTCCACTGGAAGGAAGTCCAGTATGGTTCTGGCCAACGGGTGAGATGAGGTAACATGGGAAGGCGCAAAGTCGGAGGGGGATTAGGAGGAGGATGAGCAGGCGAGAGATCGGGTAATGATGGCCCATGAGTTGAGAGCGCCGCCGCCCATAAAGAAGGAAAAGCGTAATGACATATATAACAGCAGCCACTTATTTCCTCGGCTGCTAAAGCGTAATTACATATATAATTCATACTGACCTGCTGATCAATCTTAAAGTCTGTCGGATGCTTTTCTCAATCCCAATCTCTCAGGCCAGGTAATTTCACCTTCCCGATATCCATAACCCTACCCTTGCGGACTTGACCAATAAATCTACCAAGGATCGGCCCCTCGATCCACCTACCTAGTACCAGTTCCATCACAACCACAGTTCCCAACAAAGCACAGTGGAACCTACCTGCCTGTGAAGGTCAAAGCAGTCAGGCGGTATAAGCATTCAGGAAGGTGGCAAGTTCGATCGAAGGCAGAGAGAAGATCTCATCAGGCAGGAAGGAGCACGATCGGGATATGCTATTATATACGATTCATCACCATGTTTTGAATAGGGAGAAAAGAAACAGAAATGGATAGACTTAATGAGGCGACGCGTCCCACTATCCTAGGTATACGCGCCTTATCATCTCCTCCCTGTTGAGATTGAAAGTGTCCCCACATTCTCCACGAGATGGGAGAACTGTGCCTGAAAAGCTGCTTGTGAAAACCATTTGGCCTGAGTGGGGAGCTTACCTTTATGCCTAACCAGATAAGAATGATGCTGCTGTCTGGTGGAACGCGTGCGCACATCCAACAAGGTACCTTCAGCAAATGGTGGCAGGAAGTCTGTAATATTATCTGTAGGAGAGAGAACCTGCAATTCTTCCTCCGAAAGAGGAGGCTCATACAGCTTCAGATTTTGGACATTGATCACATCATGGATACCCAGCTGAGGAGGAAAGTCCAAACGGTATGCGTTGTAATTCATATGCTCCAAGATTGTATAGGGCCCATAAAGCAGCGGTTTTCCTTTTTGGTGGTGCTGTCCCTTGAAACACTGCTTGGCTAGCTGTAACCAAATGCGATCACCCATCTGAAACGTGGCTGGAATGTGATGGCGGTCTTGAATAGTATTATATCTTTCTTGGGAGGCTGCCAAGGTGGAAGCTACCTGGGAATGTACTTTTGTGAGCTTCTGAACAAAAAATGCAGCAATATGTTGTTCTTTCTGTTGGTGCGGATTAGCCATAGGTGAAAGAGTTACTGGGGAACTTCATATGGAGCGAAGGGCTCATACCCAAAACGGGCAGAAGCCAATGGATGCATTTACAGAGTGGTTGTAGCTGTGCTGTAAAACATGAATCTAAAAGTTCCATCGCTTTTTTTGGGCATAGTAAATGCGCAGTGCATGCACGAGGCTGCAATTGACAACCTCTGTTTGGCCATCCATCCATGTCCAGTGTCAATGCCAGGTTTCTATGCACTAATCCATTGTAACAAGAACTCAATACATCGATATAAGATACCGCATATATACGTTGACCTTGTCAATTGTATTGATCCCGAGAGCGCAAAGAAGCTTCTTGTTGTCTCCTCCTACGTGTTAATATAGGATATAGCCATGTAGACGTTTACCTTGTCCATTTTCATGTGAAGATGACAAACTTCGGCTCCACTAAGCATAATCTCTTGCCGTTCAATATAAATTCTCTTTAGAACTAGTTGTTACTCGCGTTATAGACTTCCAGGTCCATACAGTAAGTAAGTACTACTTGTAGCCAGTAGTGTAAGTACTCACTATCCCTAGAAGTACATGCAATTTATTCTACTATTATATTATATTAGCAGTAAAGAAAGAAAGCACTACTATAAAGTAATAACTACTAGTTCCGTCTTATTAGCCTCCGTAAGTTCCATGCACTATAGACTTATTACGGTACGGTTGTCTTTATAGTAAGTTCCATAACTACTAGCCTTACGGTTGTCTATAGTAATATTACTAGCCTGTGACATATGCTAAAGTCTCCATCCATACTTCCAGGTCCATAAGGTATAGACTTCCAGAAGGTCCGGTATGGACTCTTTCCGGTAGGTTGTCTACGTAGCAAATAGAGAAGCTGAAGTCGAAGCCATTCATGCATCTCTGTCCTATTTATGCAATAGTGTGTTGGGCCATGCTAAGCGCGAAGGGTCCCGGCCTGTTTTGAGCGATAGGTTTGAAGCTATAGGTACTGCACGCGGTATGGGCCCCAGCATAGGTATATGGATATTGGGGTATTGGGGATCGGGATAGTGCGATTGGGATGGGTAAGTCATATAATTGAGAGTCAGTACCAAGCAGTTAAAGTTCAGATTGGCCATTGACGCAAACTACATTGACGAGGTATTTGTGGATGTAATACCACTTGATGTATCGGGGAAAGAATTGGGAGCCCATACATGTACATGCGAGATGTTGTCTTCACACGAAGGGAAAACTAGTGCTGCTCGGTAAAAGATCGGTGGACTTTCATTGTCAACTCTCACAAATGCAAATCGAAGCTCTCCTTTACTTTATAAGTGTACACCAGGAAAGAAGGTTTATAAGTACAAACAAGAAGTTTGTATTGATGTTCTTGAGATAGAATCAACAGAACAAAGGTAAAATGGAGGTCAAAGCATCCTTAGAAGGTTGTAATAAGGAGCAGAAGCAACAACTAGATAAACTTGTGGAAGCATACAAGGAAGTTTTTCAGGAACCCAAAGGGTTGCCACTGAAGAGGGAAGTTGAACACAAGAGGAAGTTGCTACCTAAATATACATTGCCTAACATTGGATTGTATCATCAATCTCTGTTGGAAGCAGATGAAGTAAACCGACAGTTGCAGCATTCGAGTGACCGGAATGGGAAAACGAACGAAGTGAAGTGAGCGACAGCAACTTACCGATCAATGGGCCTATACCTAAGTGTACCCCATCTGTTTACTGCGCTGCACGTCCTGAGCATAGAGTGTAAGGACCTAATAGAGTGAAAGGGGCCCCCCTTGGATTTACCGAACGACTTTTCTTGATGGGCTGGCTAAACTAAAGTAGTGGTGGAATAGTTCTATGGAGTTAGGTTTTATTCTTATATCCATCCGAAATGAGACAAGTAAATACGAGGGCTCTTAATCTCCGTATCTATATCTATTACGTGCTTTCTTTCTCTATTTTATTCCCCTCAAACTGAAAGGACCAACCCTTCTAACTATTTTTTTCACCCGGACCTTTCAGTAAGCCTTCTATTTCTTCCCCTCAACTCTCTTGGTAAACATTCTTTGTAAACATTCTTGCGCCCAAGGGAAAACAACAAACGCCCAGGGTAAAGGGAAGGTAAGACACGCCCATGGAAAGGAAACATTCGCCCATGGAAAGGGAAAACATGACACGCCCAAGGTAAAAGGGAAATTCGCCCTTGGAACATTCAAGGTAAAGCCCAATTATTGAGTCTTGGAATCTATCTGTTTCAGTACCCCCATTGAGTCGTGTCATAGTTCCTATGCCTCTATGATCTTATCTTGTCGAGTCCTGGCCTTCAGTTGTGTCTACCTTATTAGTTGTCTCATGTGAGCCTTCTGCTTCAATCTTGGTCATTCATCACCCAGTGGTATTCCATTGCTGCCAGGTAAACCTTGCCATTCTGCTCTGAACAAGGGAAGTCTTTAGTCCATCCCTCTTCGACTTCCGTCCAGTCATGGCCTTCCATGTGTGTCTGGTGTTATGCTGTTTGCTGCACCTCGTGCTGCTATTGGGCTGGTTATAATCCATACCTCCAAGCAATAGTTCGAGTGATCCTCTGTCCAAGCAAGTGACCTAACCCAAGCAATAGAATTTGTCTAATCCCATCTGTCCAAGCTAGTTGTTCTCATCACTGGGCTGGTTACTGTACGCTAGCTGAACCTGGTCTACCTCGGATACTCTCGCTAGCCGTTAGCATGGACATCTCTCCATAACTCTTAGGCCTGTCATCTCTCCAAAGCTCGTTGGCTGCTAATCATACATTCCTTCACAATAGCTTCTACTTATATTGATAGCTACTGGAACAAACAATCTCACCATCCAAGCTATCCTTCCAAGCAAGCAACCTTACCTACACATACTTATTCTACTGCCTTACCTCCTGCCATGCTATCTCACCATACAGGATATCCTTACATCCTAGTTACCCCTATACAACATACCCATCCATCCCACAGCTAGTCTCCATAGCTAACTCACCTGCCAAATGGTCTCACCAAACAGAACCATTCACGAGAGATAACTATACCAGACATCTACAGGTTATGCTAACTAATGAGATATCTCAATGTGATTAGCTAAGTAATTTCACAATGAACTTACACCTACTTCTTCCTACAATGCTAATTCTATTACTGGTGGATATGCTGATGCTAGCTCTACTGCTAGCTAGTAGTGGTGCTAGATCTACTGCTGACTCTGCTACTGGATCGATAGAATCTACTGCTGCATCTAGAATTGCATAATCTGGACCTGGACCTGGTACTGCTCCTGCTTCTTTGTTGGACCGGGCAAACACTGATATGACCCCTACTACCTCTGCCTCTGCCTATGCCTATGGTGCGTTCACTCGGTCAACAAAGTAAATAGTACCTCTAACTCAATCTCTAACCGGATATGGATCAATGGGTTCAGGTTCTGAAGAGATTGCTTAAACGGAAGGGCGAGCCATCCTTCCTCGACAAGCCCACTAAATAAATATAGACAAGGAGAAAGCCCTCAGAGTTAGGATTCATAGTTAAGCCACCAAGTGTTAAGCCACAAAGTAAATGGTTACTATGGTCTATGGTTACTAAGGGTTACTCGGGCTATGTTTGGGTTACTCGGGTTATTTCTGGGTTACTCAATGAATGGTTATTATATTTAGGGTTACTATGTCTATGGTTACTTTATTTATGATGGGTTACTCTATTTATGTGACGGGTTATTCCCGCTGCCGCTCATGAGGAAGAAAGACCACATCGCTATCGCTCCTGGCTTTCCCAAGAAAGAAATCTATCCTTTCCCGCTAGTAAAAGAACGAACGATAGTGAAGTGGTGGGGCGCTTCCCAGGAAAGACAGTAAAAGAAATCTATCCTTTAGTGAAAGAACG
>Ga0316215_1000079_pt1 | contig 16752 bp, 9 predicted proteins | sample NRE5metagenome_FD_207796 | JGI IMG/M metagenome (GOLD analysis project Ga0316215, IMG submission 207796) | Spruce roots microbial communities from Maridalen valley, Oslo, Norway - NRE5 | ecosystem: Host-associated > Plants > Roots > Unclassified | place: Norway: Oslo | collected 2017-09-15
GGGTAGTAGAGGCATAGGCAGCAGCATACCTAGCAGCATATACTACATGGGTAGGTTAGAATAGGTTAGGATCGTAAAAAGAAGCAGATGCACCAAAGCCAGCCAACCAAGCCCAATAGCCCCTAACGCTGGGAAGAAGAAGGGGAGGGAAGGGAAGAATAAGGAAGGTACCAGATAAGCCTAACCCACAATATTATTACTTACGTTGATTCCAAATTTGTTGAGGAGCAGAGAATTATTAGTTGCCACACAGCCCGGATTGATTTCATTGATGGCCAGTTGAGTGAGAGCGGTTGTCCAGAGGACGATGCCAACAGATAGATAGACCGAGAGATAAAGGGGCAGACTTCAATGTTACCGGGACGGGGCTTACCTAGACGGAACACAGGGAGGGTTGGTTCCTACAGCACTGGATGCAATGACGAAGCTTACATACGTCGATTCATCATTTGAGGAGCATAGGCAAATCGAGTGAAGTTGAGGAACTGGTCAAGAGGAAAAAGAAAGGTTGTCATGCCTATCCTATCTTTATAGGAACATACGGCTTGTAAAACTCTGTCTATGCACTAATGGAAGCAAGAGCAATAGAAGAATATAGGTTCCGTGAAGAGTGCTTCAAGCAGCACGACCGGAAGGAAGTGGTCTCAAAACACAGAACCACAGTAGCCATACATTGGCCTTACGTTGATGAGGAATACCACGCTAACTCATCCATTTAAAGTCCTTATATATGTAATTTCCATAAAGATAGGAATTATTTATTTATATTCCGTTTGGTGGGCCCATATTCTGTATCCTGTTCCTCGTGCCGTATGAATCGTAAAGAACGGAACGAACTAATAGGAATTGAAGAATAAGGTCCTCGCATTTAATTACTTACCTACTGTATGAAAAGGGGGAAAAGGGGGTAAGGAATGAATTGGAGATCAATGCATTTGATACTATGTCTCTGCCGTTCCATTTGAACGCTATGGATCCCGAGATCGAATTCCAATTGATGAACAAAGGTGGAAACACCTTTATGCCTTTGGGAGGGCTCGAGCGGGATAAATTGTTGGAATTCCATGAAAGAGTCCCAGGCATGAAAGAATGAATCTCATCCCATGCCCATGGAAGATCGTATCAAGTCAGCGGCTTACGATTATGGGAATCAGCCAGCAGTATCGTAGCACAGCATACATAAATAATTGGTTCTTCAACTTCCTGAAGTATATTGTATTGGCTCCTCGGTGAGAACAATAGGTCAAGTGGTACCCAGAAGATAGGTAATAGTGTGGTTACCCAGGAGATTAATTAAGTAAGTGTTCTGTACGCTGATGCTGTATCAAAGCTAATAGAAGACGTGTGAAGTATCTATCCATGAGTCTATCATGTGATGTAGTGGTAAGTTGGGCAGTAATCAAGGTAAGGATGAGGCACGGGGAGTGATCCGGTGCTGATACCTGAGAAGGGTTAATAGCAGTACCTATCCTAAGCGATTAATTAAGGAAGTGTGATAGCTCGAATATGTCTAGGTCTCTAGGTGGGGTAGTTAGGAAACACTTCAGTAAGGGGTAATAAGGGTAAGGTTGATCCCGTTCCTACAAGAGAAGTCTATAGCAGTACCCATTTGACTAAGTGATTCATTAAGCAAGTAGGGCTACCAGGTGGTCTAGGTCTTGTGGTTGTGTGTAAAGGGAGTAAGAGCAGTCCCCACTAAGCGATTAATTAAGCGAGTGGTTAGTAAGGGCAGGTCTAGGTCTTCCGGTAGATACGTAGTAATGGTGCGCTGTATGTGAGACTGCTGGATGTAAGCTGGCGGGGTTCATCCTGTCCCGCCCGATAAGATAAGTCTAGTGCATTAGTTACAAAGGCATTAATAAAGCGAGTGCTATAGGGAGAGTCTAGTTATTCAGGTTTGTAACCACTTAAGTAAAGGTTGTGTCATGCCATGCCATCTATCCCGTATAAGTCGGATAACAGTACCTACCTCCTTCCTAAGCATTCATGAAGTAAGTGATATAATTCTAACAGGTCTAGGTAGTCTGGTGGATGATATAGTAGGTATAGTAGGCAAACCATAAGGTGAATAAAAGTAAGGATCTCCTATGCTGTTTTTCTCAATTAATGAAATGGTATCTGGGGTTTAAGCCCGACCCGAACAAGATTAATAGTGATACCCCGGTAGATGGGGATAAAGTAAGTATTATTCCAGGCTGGTGAATGCTGAAAGTTCAGGCACGGAGTAGTGAGCCGGTATATAAAGGGTTGACGACGCCAGATGGATAGCATGACCACATAAGTAAGAGTAAGTGGGCCCCATAGTAAAGATCAATAGTCAATGCTGGTACCCTACCACAGAGAATGAAGTAAGCAAGTGTTTTCAAACGCCCGTGCTAAGCCCTATTATTGAGGTAATCGATCTGATCTTCGTTGTTATTGTGAATAACAAGGTTTATAGTATGATACACATAATGAAAAACAAGTAGGCAAGATACAACTGGTCATAGTGCCGACCCAAGCACAAACATCTATCTCCTCATAAGGGCAGGACTCCACCCAATAAGCAAGCAGCCGGTGGTTCAACAACTTTGGTGATGCAGCAGCAGTTCAAGGTAAAGAGAAAAGAGGAAGCAGGCAGGCATTAACAAGGCGGTCTATGAGTAAGTAAGCATGAATGTTATGGGAATTGAACCCATTTTATTATGTTGAAACTAGGTAAGCGTGATTGCTCCAATTTAGCACGTTATACTAGTAATAGATAAGCAGTTATAGGGTAGGAGTGAAACTTGAATATGGTATCTATAATATCAGAGGTAAACTAATGGGAATCACTCTATCATTACTTACGTACGACGACCTACCAACCCTTCCTTTTTACCACCCTTCTCTACTTACGTGATTGGACTTGGTTGGGTACACACTTTGACCTGTTGTATTATACCTATGCCTACTTTCTTACTTTATGTCTTACAGCAACCAACCACCTGGCTGGCGTATTCACAAACGGACCTATATTACCTCAACTTAGAGGCACGGGCATTCGAAAGATAGATAGCAGGGCAGGACGGGCTTCGACATTGCCTTAAATAATGCTTACCTGGGACTGGTGTATTAGTTCTGCTTTGTCAATCTGTGGGAAGAACTTTCCTCTCATCGTCTGGTGGAACTTGTAATGAAGAACCTTGGGGGTGAACCTCACGCTGGGGGCTAAATCATCCGTCCCCTCTGGCCGCATACCTTCCGGCCAGCAGCATCAGCGAAAGATTCAGTTCTCTCTCCGTGCCGACTTGGGTGAACTCAATATATCATATCGAGGCATATGGGGAACTAAATCAATCCCATTTTGTGTCTCGCTCGATGGGGGGAACTAGGTAATTCGAGAACTGTGGGGGGGGCTAAAGGTGAACTGCATCAGGTGTAACTGGGCTGTTGGCGGAACTGAGTGCTATTGGGAACAAAAAACTGAGTGTGATGATCACTGGAGGTTTAACTGTGGACTATCGGTGAACTGTGTACCATCGTTTCACTGTGCGCTCGCTGTAGGTGGACCTGGCTCCTCTCCTTTTCATTAAAATAGACTTTATAGAAGGAAGGAATAGAAGGAAGGAGATTCTTTATAGATTGGTCCCGCTACTTGAGAGGATTTGAGATGCTGATTCAAACATGCTTTTTCCATTATTATATGGTCTCTTTCTGTTTAGCTTCGGAAATTCTCTTTTTTGCTTCCTTTGCTCTTCTACCTTCTGTTCCCTTGCTATATTAGCGAAGGGTAGGAGTATGAAGAGAAGCCGCCGCTGCCTATATAGGATTGGCTGTTTGATGTATAGCATTAGGGATATGGTAAGTTGTTACCTTCACCATTTCTGCCGTGTTCTCTGTACCCGCTGCCGCCGTTGGAATGGAATGGGATGGCATGAAACAACAACCTTACCCTTCTTTTTCTTACTGCCGAAAGACTAGGAGAGGGAGTTATGCCCAATCACACTTCCCTTCTACCAGGAAGGATTAGAATAAGGATACGGCATTACCCCTGCTGTCCTTGCTTTACTAACTCACCCATCCGAAGAACTAGACCTGTAACCACTTTAGTTATTGAAAGCTTAGCTTAGGAGGGACTGTTGCTATTAACAACCCTTTTAGTAGAAGCAGGACCGGATCACACCCCCTTCCTATAGTTAGACTCAACACGTAGAACCTTCACGTCATATACCACGTCTTAGATTACCGAGTGAGTGATACAGCTTTCTTACTTCTTACCTACTTAATTATTCTACCGGGTACCACATAGAATCTTATGGGTACTTAGATTTACCTTTCAGGACCGGATCACCTTTACCCTGGACTTGTTTATTACTGCCTTCTCACCCTAGGATATATGGAGTTATGCCCTTACCCTACCTATTCAGTCAGGAAAGATTCGAGACGGGGGTACAGCGCAGCACTAAGATATTGACCCTTTACCCTACCTTAGGATTCTTGGTACCACGTATTCACTTATGGTTTGGCCGAGCCTTTATTATATTATACGGTTCAGACATTAGAATCCACTGCATTATAGGAAAATAATAGGAATAGACAGAAGAACCCTACCCGCCTTTAGTTTAATGTTACTGCCTGCTACCCACCTTCTCTTTTACCACCGGAAGACCTAGACCTTGTTTCCCTATACCACGAACTTCATGAAAGCCTGAAAGCCTTAGGATGGACTGCTATAGACCTCTTCTCAGGACCGGGTCAAAGTTAAGCTCACAGGGAAAGAAGCTCGACCAATCCCTGCTGCACTCTTAAGACTCTAACATGCTAAAATATTACGTAAGCGAGAAGGGCACGAAAGGAGCGGACCAAACCTTACCTTAAGAGGTGTTCCGTGGCGGGCGGGACGTTTTCCATTGACGTTGAGGACCTTCATCCCTAGCTTGATGTTCTCCACCTTTCTAATTGGAAACCCTATTCTTTCATTCCCATTCCTTTTTCTAAATGAATAAAGGGCTTTCATAAATAGACGTTCATGGGCTTAAAGCAGAGGAGACACTCATTTATACGTTCATGGATAACCCCAAAGCAATATACACTCTTCACCCCAACATACAAGTATAACCCTCTATCCCTGGTACCAGGATTGCTAGAAATATACACCTGGTTAACACCCCTTAACCCACACACGACAACCTAGGAACAACACCCCACACACAATAACCCGACAATCCCCTTTAACCCTAAGACAGGAGACAAACACTCAGACTATCTCAACTTTGATACCAGAAGGAACCTCTATCAACAACCTCAGGTCGGACAGGAACAGGCTCATATGGAAACAATTACCAACCCAGCCTACCAGGATGCAGTTCTTGTAGCCCTAGCGGGAGCTCCATCAACGACCTCACGGTCGACACAGGAATAGTCTTAGCTTTAGATAGAGGGTTAGACTCTTGAAGATAGAAGGTAATCAGGATCTCTTCATATTAAGACATTAGGTAAGCTTATAGAACTCATAGAAATAAGGAAGCCATTAGACATATATAAGTTACGTATTCTTATGAAGGCTTACCAAGGTCATCGCATTATATAGACATTAGGAAAGAAACCTATTAGCTTCTCTTATCAATCAATTAGATAGCTTCTCCTATCAAGAAATTAATAGAACTTAGAGCCTTTAGCAATTCATACAGATCATAAGGTCTTCTTAAGGTAGAACTTAGGTCTTAGTAATAACAGGTATATAGAGGTCTTTCAATCAACTATTAAAAGGGTCTTACCTTCCATTGCTATTAGAAAGGTTAGATTATGAGGAATAGAGGAAGTAGCATTTTCATATATTCTATTCTTATTAAGCTATTAGATAGGTTAGATTATTATTCACTTATAAGACAAATAGAAATCTCCTAGAAGTTTCATTATCTATATATTAGGAACCTTTAACTATAAAGCAATCATAGACAGAATAGACTATTAACTGATTCTTCATCCTCTATCTCAACGAGCAATAAACGAAAGATTTGTTTAACAACTTACCCCAAACACTTTTTAGGAGGCGAAAATCATGAATGAGGCGGTTTTGTGAATTCTGTTCCAATGAAACAATGAAACATTGTGTCTGCTCCGAACTGGGTATTCAATCGATCAATCAATCACTCCTAATCGGTGACTCACACACACTTATCGGTAGGGGGAATGGCTTTTCACATCTATAGACTTTCTATATCTGTACTTGACTGAACGTCTGTCTTTCATGACTTGAACTGACTTGAACTGAACATATAGAGTATCGGTAGAGAGAGGTAGGTAGAGGTAAGGTATAGAGGGCCTATGGATGAGGGTCCCAAGGATGCGTACCAAGGCAGTATGGATGAGTATGAGGCTGAGGGTTCCAAGTATGAGGTCTGAGGCAGAGGTTTCCAAGACTAGTCCAAAGGCAGTATGGATGATTCTAGCTAGGTGAGTTATGAGGGCTGAGGCATTTAAGGATGGTCCCAAGGCTGAGGGGATAGGCTCGAGGGTCTAGGTATGAGGTTACCACGGATAGTCCAAAGGCTGTAGGTATGAGTCTTAGGGTCCCAAGGCTTAATTTAAGGATGGTTCCAAGGATGATTTCCCAAGGATGCGTACCAAGGCTGAGTTTCAGGTCCCAAGGAAGAAGGTCCCAAGGATGAGGTATGAGGCTGAGTTTCAGGATGTTCCCAAGGAGGAGTTTCCAAGGATGCGTACAAAGGCAGTATGGAGGCGAATTCAGAGGGTCTAGGTCAGAGGGTAAGGCTGAGGTAAAGTATGTAGGGGTGAGGTACCAAAGGCTGAGTTTCAGTCTGGTCCCAAGGCATAGGTATGATTCTGAGGTTCCAAAGGCTATTCCCAAGGCATTATGGGAGGAGTTTAGAGGATGGATGAGAGTCTAGAAAGAGGTTGACAGGCTTGAACATAACGGGTATGCATGAACCACCACCTCCTCCTCTTATCCTGCCATTGGTTCACATCTTTCCATTGGTTAGTTGCACCAGGCATGTAGAAGTGGAAAGTTTGTTGCCCCACCTCACTCACTCACACTCTACTCACACTCTCGGGATGTTTTCTGGATGTAACTTAATTGGCTGGATTGCTAGTGCTGTGTGCTTGTGCTGTTAGCCGCCATTAGCCGTAGCTTGCCGTGTGCCGTAGTTAGCCGGGTGTGAACATACGCCACTAACAGAATCCAAGCCGTTCACTTAAGTCGTTCGCTGCACACATAAAGCCATTCACAAAATCCATTCATCACTGAAGAGTCATTGTTAAGCCACTAACAGCACAAGCAAAGATTGCATTATATACGTGCATATACAAACACAATAAGCTAAGCACTGCCCACCTCACACAAGTTCTTCCTTAACTTCCGTCGCCTCTGGCCGTTCTTCCCGGCCAGCCTCAGCATCATAGACTCGAATCAGTATCCGTGGATCTACCTCACTCTCTCGGTATGGGTTCTGGCTTTCACGTCATCAATATACTTGCTGCATCTGTCCTTGACTGAACGTCTGTATGAACAATGGCTTGAACTGACTTTCTTCCTAGCTGGGATTGAACTGACTTTCTTCCTGGCTGGAATGTATTGAAAGGTAACAGAATTGAAAAGGAACAGGATGTGAAGGGTAGGAAGGCGAGGGTAGGAAGGAAAGGTTCGGTCAGAGGTATGAGGTCTGAGGCAGTATGGCTGAGGATGAGGGCTGAGGTTAGAGAGTATAGCAGCTATAGGTTGAATGGCTTAAACAGCTGGATTGACTGGATTGACTGGATTGAACAGGTCTGCTTGAACTCCTGTCTCTCCATTGGTTTACATCTCTCCCTCCTCTTGTCTGTTGGCACCAGGTAATGCATGGATAAGTTGGTAAGGTTGTTGCACCTCACTCACACTCCTTCCGCCCATTGTACTTTCCCCGTACCGTGTGCCGTAAGCCGTGTTGGGTTTGAACATAAGCCACTAACAGAATCCAAGCCATTCACTAGCCACCATAAACCGAAAACCTGTAACCCAGGAACCAGTAGTCAGAAGCCTTGAACCAAGGGCCAGAAGCCTCTCATCTATTTAGCCGTTCACCTGTAACCTTGGAACCTCTCACAAAAAACCCTTCACCAGGAACAGAAGCCAAGAGCCTTTTTTTCCTTTTGTCAGAAGAAGCCTTTAACCAGGAGGAACCAGAAGCCTGAACAAGCCCACCAAAACCACACCTCCAACAGGGAGGGGCTAACCAAGAGCCAGAAGACTTCACCACCAGCCAAGCCCACCACCAGCCTAATCAAGCCCAACAGAAGCCATTCACCGGTCACCATAAGCCTTCAGCCTTTCACCAGTCACCTTTCAACTTTAGCCAATACCACCAAGTCCAACATAAGCCTTTCACCTATCGAGATCCTGCATAAGTAGGATAAGCAACAGTAGCATCATCATAGATAGAAGCATAGCCTACAGCAGAAGGGGCCTAGGCGGTTGATTCGGTTGATTCCGAAGCGGTATATCCGGCAGTTTCTTCTGTTCAGTCAGTTGAAGCACCTGTAGCAGGGGAACTTTTCCGGGTCGTAGATATGCGAATATCAGCTGTATGATGGTATGGCAAGACCTACCCTATGACGTGACTGGCGATGATACACTACCTATTGGCTGCTGACCGGCTAGCAATGACCTGTGGAACATATACGTGGAACATGAAGAAGACGTAGTATTATTACCTACCGTAGTGTTTGGTCGAGCCTCTCAATCTTCGACATCCTCCTGCCACAAGTTCTAGGTTCAATTAATTAGTTATTTGTTACAATGGACATGGAAAGGACGTATCCATGCGAGCTTGTATAGTAATAGGTAGACGTTTATAACGCGCGTTTGTATTTAGCCAAATAGCTGATTTCCAGCACGTAAGGTGATAAATAAAATAGCTGGCCCTACCTAACCTAATAAGTACGAGTTCCAAAAAGAGTGTAGTGCCCGAGGTACGGGGACAAGGTGAGTTGGGGGATAAATAATAAAATCCAAAAGGTGGCGAAGCCCATAAGTGGTTCTGGTCGATCCGAAAAACGTCCTGAAATAACTGTTTTTCTAAAGCTCACCTTTGTTTGTCGAGTGTATGAGGGGCACACCACTCCACTACTTCCATCGGGTTTGATAACTATCATTTCTCTTTAGGCAAGTGGATTCATTAGAGCCTTCCTTTCAGGTTCTTCCCCTTCCATCCAATCCAGGCAGGGTGCAGTAGAAGAGCTTCTTAGGCAGCGGGTGAAGGGTTCCTCTGCTCTGAAAAGGCCAGCCATTTGAGTGCGCTTCCACCTCCTCACTTGAAGCTTATTGTGTGTAGGATATTCACGTATATAATGCAATCATTGCTTGTGCTGTTAATGAAATGAGGCTAGGTGCATGCAGTGAATGAATGGATTCTGTGTGCAGTGGGTTGACAGCAAACAGGACGTTTACCAATAATAGCCGGGATGCAATCAGTTGCTTTGAGCTTGAGAGCCTTGCATGCTGCTATAACTTTGGCAAGAGGCTCCAGGGAGAGGGAGGGATCTTAATTGATTGACACCAGGAAGAGGTCCTTTGAGATAGCGCCCACAGGAAGAAGAGGTCAATTGAATTGATTGACACCAGGAAGGGAGGGGTGACGGGCTTTAGGGACCCCACTTGTCTTTAGGGACCTTGTCTTTGGGGGTTTTAGGTAGGTTAGGGATAACCCTAACTTTTCCTTCTCCCGATGGTCGATCGAGCGGCTTGTTCCCTTTCCCCTTCTGAATTAGCCAGGTCAGCCATTGGTTTTCTTTCCAATGTATAAAACGGCTTCAATGACCCTTTTTCTTCGATTTAACCTAACTTTCCGTCAATGTGCGAAAAAAGCTTATCGGGCATATTAACTGGTCCCAACATGCATGATGTTTGTATCCAGAGTCAGAGTGCTGCCCCCTCGGCCTTAGAGGGGGTTAGTGGCCAGTTGTAGAGTATGGATGTAGATTTTATATGGAAAGTGAAGTCCAACAAACTGAAAGAAGTTTATTCTCCTATTAATTTGTACAAGCTTGGTAGGGAGTTGAGCCTACTCCCCATGTGAAGTGCTTCAAATAATTTGTGGTCCTTTGGCCCGAATGGGGGACGTCTTCTTTGGGGAATGTAGTGATGGGAAACCGTTTCTGTAGCCTCGGTAACCCTCTTTTAATGAAGTTGTCTCTTCTATCATGGAACGTGTTTACCTCAAACCCCTACGACTGCGAAGTATCGCAGCGAAGCTACCTACATTTTGTTTAGATTTCCCTAAGCCTCAAAAGTGGTGACACCTCAGGTTGCAATCGTTGATTCAGATCACCCATGACCCTTAGAGGTATCCTCCTAGTGTGCACTAAAGGTTTAGTTTATGAGCTTCATTGCTGATTTACTGCTTGTTTCAGATGCTCCTATATATGTGTCCTTCATGGCAGTCGAGCCACCCAAGGAATAACAACAGGTAGGCTCTACATCTCGAAAATAGCCCATCTATCTCTTGCATTTGAATGTATTGCTGCGTGTGTTTTAGTGCCTGCTGGGTGTTTGGTTTACCTTCAGTTAGCATGCATAAGCTCAGCCTTTTCTTCCCCAGGCAGGTGATATAGTTCGCATGGATATATTGCTTGGTTCAATGGCTATGGCGATGGTAAGGATAGATAGCATGTATGATAGTTAGCTAGCGATGGTGAGATGGCTCTGGCGATGGATAGATAGCTTGGATGGCTAGATTGCTTGGATGGACAGATGATCACTGACCAATTGCTTGTAGGTATGGTTCGGTCAATTTGTTCACTTCTTTTCTCAACTTCTTTTGCAAGGGAAAGAGAGACGAGGGGAGCACCTTATCAATCAAGGCAATGCTACTAACCACAGAAATAAGGGTATTGTTAAGGAAGGCCTGTATACTAGTAGGGATGTATGCTTACCAATAGAAGGATTTGACCCATGCGGGCGGGTCATAGAACAGAACAGGCAGGGATACAGATTACTGCTACCTGCTGCCAGAGGCGATAGATCGATTGTTACTAATAGAAGGAGGTTTGTTACCGATAGATGGATGCCAATAGAAGGCCAATAGAAGGGAGAAGGCCAATAGAAGGATGGTGACTAATGCTACCTACTAACCTACCTATTATTACTTTTTGAAACCTATTATTACTTTTTGAAGCGGATAGATAGAACAAGGATTACTAGGCTGAGCGCCCGGTTCTTACAATTCCAGATTTAGAACCTATTCCAAAGCTAACAGCAGTTCCAGTTGTTTACCGCCTGGTTTAATAAGTAATGGTTGCAGGTGCAATTCCTTCGCTCGGATACAGATTCAGTTCTAGGTCCTCAGTTATAGAGCTATAGCCTGTTCCTATAGAGATAGTTCGAGCTCGAGTAGATCGAAACGAAGATTGAGTTCCAAGGCCCTAACCCCCTCACAAATCACCCATCCTCAGGCAGACCAGCAACAGAACTATTAACCACGGCAGCTACTTTAACGATTATGGAGAGCGATATATAAGTAAGGTAAGGTTACCTTAAAGCACTATTTGTTTCACTAAGACGTTTGCAAGAAAACTTGATTCAAACCTGCTGCCCAGCCGTCAATGTCCGCCATCAAACAATAAAACACTCCATTATTGTGTACGCCTTGGCCTTTCAACACGCCTTGCCCATGCCATCCCATCCCCCATGCCATCATCCCATCGCCCTGTCTTGCCTATAATGCCGTGCCGCCGTGCCGCCGTGCCGTGCCAGTCCTGCCTATCCCATCCCATCCGAGCAGTCCATTCCTGCCCATTCAATCCCAGTTCTGCCCTGCCCATTCACCACAACCCCAATAGGTGGGTAACAAAGCAACAAAATGAGTAGCAAAAAGCCAATGAGCGAAAAATAAAACCATAGTTAACCCAGTGGGTAACAAAGCAACAACTGGGTATGGGCCAACCAATGGGGGAACAAACCCGATGGGGGAACAAATGAATGAGATCGGACAAATCCGGCTAATGATAACAAACAAATGAGATCGGACCAATCAGACCAATCAAACAGAATCCTCAGAATCCAATAATGAAATAAGGGAGGCTAAACCTTTAACCCAAATGGTAACAAATAAGATCGGATCGGACAAATTCATACGGGGTATGGGCCAACCAATGTACCAACCAATGGTAACAAACAAAATAATAAGGACCAATGGGAAGCATACCCAATCAGATCGGACCAATCATAAGCAGACAAATCATAATGAAAAGGCCAGGGAATGGAGCCCACCCAATGTGCCCTTCGGAGCCAAGAGATGTTTTTTTTAATAAGCCAGCTCGAACAGCTTTAGAAACAGACGTATCTTGATGAGTCTTGGTTCCAGGTGCCTCCCGGCTTTGTAATTATTGCCTTGCCTGCCTGGATCATCACTATTGGTGTGTGCGCCTTTATGAAACTTCCGGTTACACCATTGAATTTTTGGACCTGGTTACACCAAAATTGGATGCAACAGCCGGGTCGAACACTAACGACGAATTGGTTAGCACCTCGATGACGACACGACGAAAGGAACTCAGCCTTATATACGAATTAAGGTCGTTTCTCGGATAGGACTTATTCCCTGATCACTGGAGCGACTTGAGCCACTGCTTCGGCGGATCAGAATCTGAGTGTTGCTTTGGTTTTTTATCCGTATCCATCGCTACCAAAACCTGAATCGACGGTTCAAGAATCAGAAATGCTAATAGAATATAACATATATAGAAGCTGCTAATAACAAGACTGTGTGGATAAGAGGGAGGGATGTGATAGTGAGGGTTCTCTGTTTGGGGCAGTAAGGGAAGGGTAAGGGAAAAAGCCCCCCGATAATTGAAGGCATATGGCAGGCAGTGAGTGCAGGCAGTGAGTGACGGTTCTAGGTCTAAGGTAAGGGCTAATCAACCCATCCTATCCCATCCGGTGCTTCTAAGATAAGGGTTCATACCAGTCCCGATTGACTAAGTGATTCATATAGGTGCCATACCTCCTAAGATTCCTAAAGGCAAGTGTTATAAAGCATATCCTGGCTGGTTCTGTCTGGGCATCTCCCTCCTAGCAGTCATAAGCTTGTCCACCATCCAACGAGGTTCTCTGATGGACCCTAATCGCAAGCCATCCGGTCGGCAGTTAAAGATATAAGCTAAAGGTAAACCCTCCCTCTCGGGACCATACCATCCCTGCAGGAGCATGCTACTAAAAGTTCGACCATCTATCCGGTGCTTCTAAAAGAAGGTAAGTAACAGTACCGACTCACTAAGCGCCTCATTCATCCAAGCGATATAGTCTAGGTCTCTACTCTAGGTGGGCAGGTAATAAGTAAACACATAAGTAAGGTATAAGGGTAAGAAGGTTTCTCATGCCATCCCTCCCATGCCCCGGCCCGGGGGTTATATAGTTGTACCTCGCTAAGATTCCTTAAAGAAGTGGTCTAGGGTTAACAGGTGCTAGGTCTTCCGGTGAATAGTTGGTAAACATAGGGTTATAGCATTCCATGTCTACTTTCGTTTTTCTGGCTTCATAATTATTAGGGCATCACTCCCTCGACTAGGGTAAAGGCAGAAGGAAGGGTAAGGTTGGCCGGTTTCATCTCGACCCAATAAGATCAGGTCTAGTGCAGTAGCTACAGGTATAGTTCTTGAGGTGGGTGGGTTGGAAACAAGGTAAGGGATTATCATAGATGCCGTCCCCTACTGATATTCCTTCCTGGCTTCAGCAATGAGTTGTTGGACATGACTCCCTCTCCTAGGATGAAGCAGTAAATAAAGGTAAGGGTAAGGTTGGATCATAGCCTGCCATCCATACTAATACTGTACTGATCTTCTTTCTTCTTGGTGGAATGCCTAGATTGGGCAGCACTCCACTCAATGTCCTAGGGGGAGAAGGTAATAATAAAGGTTTGGTTATAATTCCTATATGGAGTCCCAACCCAGTGAGTGATGAAGCCAGGAACAACGAGGGAGGGAGGAACTATTACCCTATACCTTGGTTCCACAACCCATTTACCCAATAAAGAATAGACCTGCCTTATACCTATACCCATCTTGAATTAATATGCCATATGCCTTCTCTTGTAGGGACGAAATTCACCTTACCCTGAACTTACTACTCCACACGTAGAACCAGAACTTAGTCTACCCTTTGGATAAATCCCTGTTTTGTTATTATTTTATATATACTATCTTATATTCTCTTTTCATTAAGTTGTGGCATCGTAGGAACTGTCTTATTCTATCTATACAGCCTGCACTTTAGCAGAGATCGTTGAACTGCCCGAATTTGTAACTACTCCCAGAAGAACTTATTATAGAAATGACATGAGGGTGGGTTAGTACTTAGACCAGTCGTATTAACTGGAGATCCCTACTTGCCTTAACTTCATGTGCATGCTCTGGGTGGGCGTATTCACGATCCTTTAGAGAATAGAACGGGGCGGGCGGATCCATTACCTGCTTAACTTATAGCATTGTTCACGGGCGGTCGATACTGCATTGCACCAGCGTTCGATACCACTTGATTATGGATGGGGACCAGTCAGCATTGAAAGGTAGAGCTAGAAGATAGATGCCCAGCCAGACACCATTGCTAGGAGATCAGATCCCTACCTTACCTTGAATGTTAGGCCTTCCTAACCACCCTTATACCCAACCACGACAACCTTACCCCACACTTACTTAGAAACTATTCAGCCTGAAAGAATAGGTACGGAACTAGTTCCTTCATCCTTTAACCTACCCTTACCTTATTTAGACTTCTTGGTACCACTATTAACTACTGTTACCGCATAACCTTGCCCATACTAGTATGTAATCTGGAACCTACCCCATTGCTAGGAATACCCTACCCGCCTTCAGTTAATGCCTTAACCTGCATAGTTAACCACCTTAATTATTATACCTGCCCTATCTTGCATTAATTAATTGGAGGTACAACTAGATAGAGACCCGACATAGCATGGATCGCATAGATCGCATTAAACCAACAACCTTCTTATACTTTCCCCCCCCCTTACTTATGTGTTTACTCACTACCTGTCCACCGGAAGACCTTGTTGCCCTAGACCACCTGGATGAATTAGGCGCTTTGGAGATATCGCTAGAGCGGAGGCATGGCATTATATAACGTTCTTACCCTTCTCCCTTACTTATGCGGTGTTTCTTAACTACCTGTCCACCTTCAACACTAGCACCTGTATCACTTGATGAATTAAGCGCTTAGGAGGGAGGTACCGCTATCCGACTTAGACGGGTGGGTGGAATCAACCTTACCTTGAACTTGCTACTCCCTTCAACCTAGGCTGCTAGGATATAGAGTGAGTGATCCGATGCCCCGGGTACCCATTACTTTATCTTAGAAGCAGCACCGGATGGATTTATGCATGGATGGGATGAATGGATTTAAACCTTTCCCCCTGAACTTACTGCCCCACATGTATCACCTTACCGATTTACACCCCTCTTAGCCACACAGTCTTTTTATTAGCTTTTATATACGTCATTTCGGGAATCACACTTACACAGATATTCTTGGTACCACGTAGAACCTATTCTTCCCGCTTAGCCTTGTCAATACGATTCAGGAATTTGAATCCACTTACTAGGAATAGACCTACCTTTTAATGCCTACACCTGATAGCTACCCACCTTAAGACCTAGCACCTGTCCTAGACCACTTGATTAATGAATCGCGTCGATACTTATACAGACCTTCTATTTGAAAGAACGGATAGGAAGGATAGGATGAACCCAGCCAGCTTACATTTAGTATCACATACAGCGAGCGAGCGCACCAGAACTAGTACGTATCCGCCTGAAAACCTAGACCTGTTCGAACTAGACCACGAACTTAATTAATCGCTTAAGAGATAGGGACTGCTAGAGAGAGAGACCTTTTACTTTTACGAGCGGCATGGGAATCATGGCATTGATGGCATGACACAACCCTACCTTTACTGAAGTGTTACCAGACTTGGCACCCACCTTAAGACCTAGACCAACCCTAGACCTCTTCCTTCATTTAGCGCTTTGGAAGGTACGGTACAGCAGCTAGAGAACCAGAATAGCATGGCATGCATGAAACAACCTTACCCCCCTACTGAAGTGTTTCCTCACCTATCTGCCCACCTGAATACCTATAGGCCTTAGAACACTTGGATTCATTCATCACTTCTTAGTTAGGAGGTACCGCTATCAGCACGGACGGGTTCATCCAACCTTACCTTTACTTGATTGTGGTTAGGAGGTCCTAAAAGGTAAAGGTCTCCGAGGTCTCTTCCAATACTTCCTAGGGTAGTAGTTTCTAATTCCTAACTAGTCTCCGGCCGGTATAATATTAATAGTGGGTACCCAGCAGATTCATTAAGTAAGTGTGATAGAACGAATGCTGTATCAATAAGAGAAGGGGTCTGGGGGTACTACGTGATGGTGTTAGTAAGAAAGTCAAGGGTGGTAAGGTGATCCGGTCCTGAAAGGGAAATAGCAGTACCCATCCATCCGACGCACTAAGGCAATGAATTTAAAAAGTGTCTAGGGCAGGTCTAGGTCTTCCGTGGGATAGTTTGTAACCAAGGGAAGGTAGGGGGTAAAGGGTTCATAGCTCTTGTGTCTACCCCCTTGATTCCTGGCGGAAGGAATTGGTTGGTAAGGGACTCCATCGACTAAGGTGAAGGCAGTATCAAGTGAAAGGTCTGGTAGAGGTATGCACGTAAGTAAAGGTAAAGGTAGACAGAGTAAGTATAATAGCCAATGCTGCGCCCACGCAAGAAAGGCCCATTCACT
>Ga0316215_1000081_pt1 | contig 16389 bp, 9 predicted proteins | sample NRE5metagenome_FD_207796 | JGI IMG/M metagenome (GOLD analysis project Ga0316215, IMG submission 207796) | Spruce roots microbial communities from Maridalen valley, Oslo, Norway - NRE5 | ecosystem: Host-associated > Plants > Roots > Unclassified | place: Norway: Oslo | collected 2017-09-15
GGCTGTACATGTCTCTCAATGTGGGTTTCAGACGCGCTTAACTCCAACCCTTTCTAGTCTCGCATTGGCATTCTACTTGCGGCTTTGTATTCCAGCATTAGCATTTCAGCTTTCCTGTGTCCTATTAGGTGATAAGAGTAGTAACGCCGTATGGAGTCCATGTCCTATTATGGAGATGTGAGTATGGGGTCGTCCCAGTCCATTAGGAGATGTGAGTATGAGCTTTTAGCTCTATGGAGTCCCTCATGAGATGTGAGTAAGGTTGTTCAACTATGGGGTCTCTCTATATGGGCTTTAGGAAGCGCTAGGCTCGAACCAATGTCAGCCCTTCTTGGTTACCTGGCGGTACCTCGTAAAGTTCATTTCAGCGCGAGTCTAGGATCCAATCAGGGGTTCCGTCCCTACCTGTATAAGAGTCGTGTCATGGTACGCTCGTTCCTACCTGTATAAGAGTCATGGCATGGTACGCTCAACTTCTTACGGTAAGATTGAATGAAGTACGGACATTTCAGTTAAGTACGAAAGAAAGTAAGTTCAGAAGGAACGAATAAGGGAATGAGACGACTATTTATTGGACTATTCCATAAAAAGATTCTACCCAATTTATCTACACTAATCAGTTTTTATCCATTTATCTCTTATATTGTAGTAACGCCCTTAATCATGGGTTCTGAAAAAGACTTTTCATGTCATTCCCATTTAGGTCCGATTCGGATTCCTCCGCTGTTTCCTCTTCTTCCCGAACCTTTCTTTCGGAGTGATAAAGAAGATGGTACACCCGAATCGTATTCTTCGAGTGCTTATTGCTTGCCAGAAATCCTACTTCTGCAATTGGTAGGTCACCGGGTTATTATAATAAGTTGTGTTTTCCGTAGTTTTCCCATGTTACAACTTCCGTACCAATTTGATCGATCCGAAATGAATTGGTTAAACATTCCACCAGGGAGCCCGATCTTGACTCTTATTTGTGGTATTCATTCTCGTTCGGCTCTTGGAATCACATCCAGCAGTGGTTGGAACAGCTTGCAAAATCCAACCACTTTACCTACTTTATCACCCCCAATCGTTCTCCGTACCTCTATCGAAACGGAATGGTTTCATGTTCCTTCATCGATTGGTTATTCCTCTCCGTTCGCATCTCTTTTTCCAATTTCGGTCTCAATTGGTTCACAAGATTCAATGGCCGAGCAAAAAGAACCCAATCGTTTCCAATAATAAGCCTGCCTACGGGGAGCCTTTTTCACCCACTTTTTTTTATAAGAACCCAACGGAATCACCCCATACGAACGAAATCTTGCCAGAAACTAATGTGCTGTGCTTGAGAACCAGTAGCTAAATAAGAATGTGCGGAGGCGGCGGGCGGATCAGACAATCCAACATCATGACAGTCCAAGCTTGTGAGTTTAGGAAGGTGGAGTGCGGCCAGCCATTTGATTGAGGTAGGTGGGGCATGTACATTTTTCTGTGCTTATCTGTGCATGCATGGTTTGTATGGCTGATTCGTGTAGGTAGGTAGAATGAATATAGAAAGGGGTATTCGGTGAAGCGGTTGGCTTTGGAAGGCAGGGAGGATGGTAAAGAAAGGTTTGGAAAGGACAAACAAGCCCGGTCAAAGGAATCCACGCCACGCTCGCTCTATTATATATATATACGTCCACGGAGTATCTATTCTACGTATAGAATGGATGGCAAATAGAGAGATGCTTTGGAAATGCGGGGGGTGGGGTAACAGCCGCCCCCCCGCGCTGGTGATGCCACGATCATTGATTGAGCACAGAACCAGCAACGAAATGCTACCAAAATGTTCCGCAATGCAGCCTATTTGTTTGCTTGGACCTGTCGGTCGGCAAGACAGAGCAATTTGAGAGAAGAGCATCTGCCCTCTGTTAGAGAGGGATATACCCCGCCAATCATTATATATGTAAATGTGATTGTTGCTTGCGCATCGATAAATGTGTCGATCGATTTCATTATACGTTCATGCGATATAGATAGGTGTCGATCGATGATTTACATCTCTCTCCATAGATTAGAGAGAAATAAAGAAATCCTATTATTTAATTAATGATGCACCACCAGTCTCGTATGTAATAGGTCGTTCGGTCTTGAGCCCTTTCGGTTGGTCTTCAAGCCACGCGATCAATCTCTCATTATACGATCCATGCCGGTCGAGCAAGATTGAATGAAAGCATGCTGGTCGAGCTGGTCGAGCAAGAACAACTGGTCGAGCAATAACAACTAACTGGCTGGTCGAGCAAGATCGGTCGAGCAATAACTATCGGCCTTGTGCTTTGTCTTCAATATAAGCCGCCCAAACCTCATGTTGGGAAGAGATTCCTAACACTCGCCTAAAGATAAGTTGCTCTAGAGAGACTTCATATGTCGCTGCATCTCGAGTCATGGGGACCATCTCTCTTTTAAGTGTACTCAAAAAGGAATTGATCAAATTTATATATCTATATGGTCCAGCTATATGTTCTTTTAATACATCTTTAGTGACTCGAGTGACCATTCGGATTCAAATCCCTCTGGAGTTGATGTAGTCTTATAACTTCGCCAAAATTTGTTCTATGGGCCTTGGTGCACCAATATATCCGAGCTTGGGTAACCAACACCATTCAATCATCTTTTCAGCAACTGTGTGTAGGCGTGTGCAATTGCTGATTGATGCAGATATACCCTCTGAAAGCGTTGTACCTGCTTTCTGGCAGTTAGCTAGTGCTGCATAATTGAGCTGGTTCTCCTTTTCTGTCATCTTAGGAAAGTCTGGAGGCGTGTTTTGATCTTCCACTTGCGACTTCTTCAATTCATCCATAGCCAACTGGACTCCATGCAACAGTACTTTCTTGTCCTTTACTGTATCTAACAATGCAAGAAGTTGTGTAGATAAGTCTTGTAATGAAGATTGCTTTATTTCAGCCAAAAGCTTAGGATCAATTGCCCTCCGACCTTTTCTTTCTCCCTCCTCAAACATACCCTTAAATCTGCCTGTAGGATCTTTATTCCGGGTATAGATTAATTTCTCAGGTGCTGCTAGGGCATATTTCTCGAGTAAGCGCCTCTCAACAAGGTTATAGTAAATATAGCTCCGAGTCACCCTTTAGTCATCACACCCACCCTATCGGAGACCATAACTATATCCCCAAAAGCATACTCATTTCCAACTATTGGTGTAGTAGAAAGAACGGGTGGGTTAGGCAACTAAAGATCTGGAAGGTGGGTGTGTTGAGGTTAGCTGAAGGGGTAGGATTCAGAGGGATTAGCTATAGTTATCCCGACCGGAGAAACAAACCATCATGAAATCGCCGGCCTGGAGAGGGGGAAAGAGGGAAACCAGCTAACCCTGCTATACTTCGCTAACTGACGAGAAACTACTTTGGAAATCAGGGAACTAAACGATTGACAGATATGAATAAATGAATAGCCCTACCTACCATACGAATGAGACCTGCGAGAAACAGATACGAAGAAATAGACGTACGTTGAAACATGCGTGCACTCGCAACCTGAAGAAATAGAGAAGCGAGCCATCATGAAGCCCCTGAAGAACCATTCATTCCTCTTCTGCGTGCGAGACTTTTAAATACGGAGAGAGAAGAGGTAACTTGGAAATCCCGCTTCTCTTGAATGCAGTGGCACAGCTAGCGGGCTGGCATAGCTGCCTCATGAATCCTGGCTTATATATATAGGGAATTGGGAACGAGCCTCAAAATCTATGTGTGGCGGGCAGCGTGTACTGGGCCGGGGTCCCTCCCATCCATAGCGATTACAACTTCATGTTCTCGAGTGGCATGCGTGTTGCATGTAGCTATAGAAACGACTCGTATTAATAAATAGGCACATGAAATTATTAATGAAACATAAAGAAAGGGTAGTGGAGTGGGCGGATCCCGTGACTCGACCCTTTGGGAATCGAATATACGCGGTTCATTAGCCAAAGAAAGAGATATATGAAGGTTGGTTTAAGGTGCATGAACCACAATCCTTTTTGTTAGCTAATTCGGGCTCATTCAACTACCGATGGGGGAAAGCTATGGTGGCAGAATAAAGACTGGGAGCATTAGATATCATTCTGGGAGATCGAGAAAACAGGATTGATTGCTCCTGCCCGGCATCTCACTCCTCAACCGTTACGATCTCCCGCTTTACCTGCCGATCCGTTGCTTTGGCTTTCGTAGCTCTTGCCGTTCCAACAGGTCCGGATCTGCCTACCCCTGTTTTCCCTCTTACGATGCTTTTTAAAAGCCCGAGTTATTCTATTAAAAGGCGACAGGCCCAGGGATGACGATGGAAGGGACGGAAAGGGTGTACTAATTGAATCGGGTTGGTAAACGGGAAAGCTCAAATTGGGTCCAATGAAGCCAGTGCCTAATCGTGTTTGATCCAGCTATTCGAATGCCTGTTGTTTCCGCTCCGCCTCACTTGGTTCCGGGCTCATCCGTCTCATGAACTTGGATTTGCGGTTGCTGCACGGGTCTCTCCCTGGCAAACTCGAGTCTTGCCCTACCCCTCCCCCGTTTTCCATGCTGAGATTCTCCCTGGACTAACTGAGATAATCGATAATATAATGAATGACTGCTTCGAAACGAATGGCCGCTGGAGCACTTTACACAAAATGGTGCCACCTTCATGCTATAGGAATAGTCGGACCCGGAAAACTAATATTTCCTTTGGGGGATTCAGTTACTACCTTCGCTTCGTTGTCCAGAGAGGTGGGGCAAAAAAAGCTTCCATGCTTTGTTCCGGCCCGGGCCGCACACCATGCTAACCCAACCCAACATGGTTGCTCCGATTATTGGGGAATATGGGATGAGCGGGCGGAATGAATGGGGAAAAAAAGAGTATGGAGAGAATGAACTGAATGAGGCTCGAGCATTGGTTTGGGTTGGCTCACTCTTCTCTTTATTTAGGGAAGCACCCCTTATATAAATAGTAAAGCCGGGGATTACCGAATAAACCTATCAACCTGCCCGGAAGGGGGCCTCGCAGCTCTCTCTCCAACACCGCGCTCTCAGTCCTACACTGAACTCACGCACCACTCGGAATAATGTAATTCCTGATTCTCTGCGCGCGCGGAGAGGGGGGAAAAGGAATCCATTTGGATAGTAGATACATCATCTTAAATAATTGGTAGTGGCAGGCCCCACGATAGTAGAGTATCATCTTGCATCCGCAATAGTAAAGTATCATTTCATTAGCCGGCCCCTCCGGCCCCTTTCTCTTATATAGTAAATTCAGTCAATTTATCCGGATAGTAAAGTCCGACTGATCAATGAATACTCCTTGATGGACCAACTCATCAGATGCTGGGTAAATCTAGTCTATAGCGAGGCACGCCGACTAAAGATAGTTGAGAACAAGTATCCGCTGGTTACGAGTAAAGCGGAATAAAGCAGGTCCTACCCCTACGCCATATTGAATTAAGGCGGGGCCGGACAAGAGCGAAGGCAAGGCGTGTTTTTCCGTTATATCGCGGATAGGATAAAGGCATAGAAGGCGGGAGCAACGACTTGAGTGTACAGGAATAGCGGCGTGGGAAAGGCACCTACTCCTAAGTGGGCTCTGATCAAACCCTGAAACTATGAAATTTCTTCGTTTTATATAATTGGTGCTCTATCTCGGGTCGCGAAACCAAACGCAACCACCAGATGCACCGGTCAGGTGCTTCTACGATTATTATATAGAAAGGGGCCCGGACATCAAAAGAGATATTCCTCCGGATTCGTTTAAGCACGATATAACGGAAAAAGGGATTAATTATAAAAGGGGGTTTGGTTTTGTGCTACTCCCTATAACAGCAAATAAGATGGAGCGGGGGAAAGGGAAGAAGGGAGCCCGCTCGGTTGCTTCCATTCGAGTTGTTTCCCTAAGTAGTAATATATATAGTTATTTAGTGGCGCAATAACTGTAAGATGGGGGTATTACAATGCCCATGTGAGTAGTGCTTTTGATATAGCGAAAAATATGTTTAGAAGCTTACCAATAAAGGCTATGTCTGGGCGAGTATGAGTAAGGTAGAGTTTACTACCTACTAAAGATCGATATACCATAGCATCAAATAAGGGAGAAGGACGAATGGCTTGAGATTTCATCCCAGAAGCAATAGGGGTGTGGGCAGGCTTACAATACTCCATCTTTCAATGTTGCATCCGATGCATACTGCGGCTAGGAGAGGGATATCCCTTGAGGAGGACTGAGTTATCTGAAGTACCAGAAAATAGTGAAACATACTTAAATCAATAATATCAAAGGAGTTCTAGAGATGTAGCTTCAGTTCCTTAACCACGGATGGTGAATTACCAATCACGATGTCATCAACATAAAGCACAACAATGAGGGTCTTATAATCATGATGGCAAATATAATATAGAGATCATGCTCAACCTCGCAGTGAGAGAAACCACAACTGGGAAAGATGTGGATTTATCATTCCAATCTAAGATTCCTGCTTAAGCCCGAAAAGACACTTATTGAGTTTTCAAACCAATGCTGTAGGCTTATCTTGAGCAAATCCTGGTGGCTGCAACATAGAAATTATTCCTATGGATCTCCATGAATAAAGAAAGGCACTTTTGATCTCCATCTAATGAACCTCCCAATTTGGTGAAGCAACAATAGACAAAATCATTTGAATTGAGCCCATCCCCTAGCGACTGAAGAAAGGGTCTTAGTGTTGTCAATGCCTGCCTTCCTTTTGTCAAATCCCCTTAGTAATAAGCTGAGCTTTCTCTTTTTCAATATGTGCATCAACACCATACTTGGCCTTGTAGACTCATTTACAACCAATAATATTCTTGGGTGAGGGGACCAATTCCTAAGGTTTCTTCCTGACTCAGGGCGTCATACTCAACAGAATGGCTGCCTCGCATGCAGGGCAGGGTATTCTTTGGCCCGATATAAGTAGTGAGTGGGAGATCCATCAACATCTACCTTAGTTAGAAGGGCCGTGGTGCATGAGTCTTCTGATGATGCTCTGATTCACCTTCTGTTATAATAAAATTGACTTGACGACGTTGAAAAATGCGGATATGGTCTACATGGGCACAGGCCTTGACCTAGTCGGAGGAAGAGGAGTTGGATTAAAGAAAGAAAAAGTGAGGTAGGTCTTCTTAAACATTATTGAGCCGCTCAACTATTGGAAGATAAGTGCTGGAGGGATAATGAAGTAAATAAGTATATACTTATGCAGGATGGGATATGGATGAGTCATCAATAATATTATTTTAATAAACATTTGTTTGTCCAGTCACTGTAAAAGGATTGCTTGAAGAAACACTCATAGGATTAAGAGGAGGATTAACATTATAATGTGAAGGAGAGAAATGAAACATGTTGAGAATCATCTATATGTGAATTATCTGTAATAAGTAGTGGACAAGATCCTGATAGAATGTGAGTAGGAACTTGATCAAAGATAACATCTCCACGTTCAATCACCTTGTGAGTGGAAGGATCGTAAGGAGATATTCTTTATAAACTTAATTGTAGCCCACCAAGATGCAACAGTGACCTTTAGGTTCCAATTTTTCACTTTGATCTAGGAATATGGGTGCATGCACTTCACTTTATCCAAAAATTTGCAAATGAGATACTGAAGGTTTCCATGCCATTTCTCATACAGGGTCATACCTTGAATAACACGAGTAGACACCCGATTGAAGGGGCTACATAGAAAACAACGGCTTTCCCCATATTTGAAAGCTCCATTTGCTTTGAGTGAAGCATGCATCGAGCCATTGCCATAATATTTCTATTCTTTCATTTGACTACTCCATTTGATTCGTATTATATACATAATAACATGATCCATTTTTTCATTATTTCACCTTTCAATCCTTCCTTCTAGTTACCTACTTCCCTCTTCTAGTTCAATACCTATCTACCTAGCATATCAAGGCATACCAATGAATGCATATCTAGGTAACCCCAATACACTCACACTCATACCCACCAAATGCCAGGTATATCACTATACAGATAGCTAAGGTAGGCATAGCACCTACCCCTAACCATGAAATTGACCGACCTTCCAGCTTGCTACTAAATGCATGGAATTTAGACTGATTGAAAAAATTCCAATCCTATCGCAGCGCAGTCCTGAATGATTATGGAGAGTGACATAGTTGCAACTCAGGAAGGAAAGATTGCAAGCTTTATAATTAGTCCAGTATGGCGTTAATACTAATACTGAATCGCCTAAATAATGCGCATATGGGTAGGAATGCAGAGATCTAATCCCGTAACCCATCTTATTAATATTGTAAATAGAGGTCTTCGCTGATTCTCTATTGTGGTCGCTTGCGCCCCTATTTTTATAAATAAAAAGAAAGGTCCTTTGTTTTCAATCGACGTCGTCTTAGCTCTGATGCTCTTACCTCGTCCTTTCGGTGAGCTACACTCCCATCAATGCCCTCTCTCCAAAGCTAACGTATAAATTGAGTCAATCCCCGCCTGGCCTGTGGGTAAGGCGTCGGCCGTAGAGAGTAGGCTTTCCTCTATCACCGGTCGTACGGATGGTCCCTGGCCTATCCGATTCCTTTACCAATTGAATGGCCCGCGGGTTCACCCACTATCGCGAGCACAACTCATCCGTCATGCACTTTGCTTACACATGGCTTTAGATGGCTCAATTGCCTGAGGCCTTGGTTCGTCTTACAATAGGTACAGACATTTCTAAGTCGACGTTACTGGTAAACGTTACAGGACCGGCTTTCATCGAGCGAGCTTAAGATATCGGGCGGGATATTCTCATGTTACTGCTTATTTCCTCGTGATGCTATGGTTTCAAAACATTTCCACTATTCTATTCCTCGAGAGCTGGGCTATTCTCATGTTACTGCGAGCTAGGCACTGACCTTTCTTTCCCACTTCAATGGCACAACCATGGATGGATGGATGACTGACCGGACCGTTTGCAATGACTATTGAACCGCTGCTACTGATGCTGGTGGTAGAGCAACTGGATCAATGGGCTCTTCTTCAACGGGTAAGTGAATAAACCGTTTGCTTTGGACCTGCTACCCGGAAAAGACCCAAAAATCCCATTTTGATGACCGAAATGCGGTGAGCTAGAAGAAGAATCTGACCTACTTAGGTGAACTTCGGGGACTGGCTGAGAGGAGGCTTCAAAGAAGGCTAGGATACTACACAGAGGAGACCAAGGGATGGTTTTTGGGTTAAACCTTATGGTGGAAAGAGAAAAGAGTGGGATCCTGCTGCACGAAGTAAGTCTTGCCTTCATGGAAGAAGAAAAGCTAAACTGTAAAGGTATAGGGGACGTCGTCATCGCATCCAACCAAAGGCGACTTATGAGGATGTTGTATTCCATGTATTTTGGGAGTAATCAAAGATGAGTGTTCACTGTCTTGGGGCTGAGAGTCAAAGGGATGGCAACAGCTCTGAGAGCTTTGGTCTCCAATTTGTGGAATACTTTAAGGGTCCAAGGAGTAGGAGAGAAGCGGTGAGTGCCGAGGGTAATACCGAGAGAAGTTTCTATGATGTTTACGGTAGACCGAGTATCAACAATGACCTATTTAATAGTGAACTCATTGTACTATACCTCGATGAAGAATGGGTTAACCATATTGGTTTTTCGTTTGAAGACTACATTTGTTTGTGAGCTTTTCCTCTTTCATTCGTATCCTTCATCCCGGAAGACTAAGGTATCTAACTATGGCTTTATCGATCCTATCCATTTGTAAGTAAAATTGTAATCTATTGTTCGTATCCCGAAGCCCGGAAGAATACTCGATATACGTGTAGCTTTGTTTGTCAATCCAATCTCGCCATTGGCATAATTGATAGACGTACGTGTGGCTTTCTTTGTCGATCCTATCCATGTGTTTGTAAGCTTTTCCTCTCTCGTTCGTATCCCGAATCCCGTAACTAAATGCTTGTGACTTCAAAAAGTCAAAGGTTCTGAAGAAAGACTAAAAAGGTAAGAAGGTGGAACCAAGAAGGTGCCTCCCTCAAGCACTAAATGGGTAAGGGTCCGGCACAAAGGGAAGATAGATTCAGTAAGGCTTCAACCTTCTAGTCGTACTATGTGTACTATCAGGGTATGTATGTCATTCCTCTCCTAACATTGTCCGGCTAGGATAAAACATGAAGTCTATGGGTCTGCCTCCGAAGACAGGTCGAGGGCCTCTCTGGTGCTTTGCCAAATGGGAGAGATATCCTCGTATCGTAGTATGACCTATGATCTAAGAATGAATTGATTGATGGAGGTCCCACTGGACATACTGCCTTCTCTAGGCCATACGGGTTGAGGCCAGCGGGGAACATTGATGACTTTAGGCCAGCAACAAGAACCTTCCATTCCATCATTCGCCTTTTCTCTAAAGCGCTTTGATCTAAAGCCCAGCTTACACCTTTGATCCCAGGAGGAGCTTTTCTCTTCAGCCCATAGCATAAGCGCCACCTGAGGAACTGGCGCGTTATTGCGACCAGCCGGAATGAATTGATACCAGGGCGCTGCAAAGACCAAAATTCGTGGCGGTAGTAAGAACCAAACAATAATTATCCGCGCCTTTTCCCGCCCAGCTCAGCTAGAGGAGATAGATCTACCGCTTTCTTCGGGGCAGTTATTGGAGTTCAGTCCTTAATTTGGATTCTGCATCCCAAGCTTTCAGCAGGCAGTTCTTAATTATTTTCTTGAGCTTTCTTAGCGAGGAGATCTACCTCTACCTATTTCATTTTCCCAAGTTATGAAATCGTAGATAATACGAGTGATCAATAGAAAAGCAGTTAGTTGCTTCCTTTCCCTCGACCATTTGTGGGGGCTGATGGAGGTTGAGGGTCCGAAGGTCATTCATGGGCTCGTCCTCGATCTATTGATCGAGCGGGTCCTCGATCTCAGAGGTTGTATTCTCTCCCGTTCGTTGGTCGAGTCCTCAACCTAAAGGTTTCGGGGAAGAGGCGCACCTACTGCCTGTGGTCTCCTAACCTAAGATGTCGTACCCTAACCCCCAGGTGTGGGTCGTATTATATACGTAACATGTGAAGATGCATCTATTTGATGTTGATCACGTAACATGCACGTCACACATGATGATGCATTCAGGATGGAGTTGATTCATTTTATGTTACATATATAGTATTTACGTTATTTTAAAGTTTGATAATTGGCGAAATCCAAATCTATACCGAGGCAATCTTTGTTTTCAAAAATCCAGCTCTCACCATGTTATTTCATTTCAGCTCCTCGCTCGCCCCTACCTATTTCAAACTCGCCCCGCCCACCCCGAACGAATCTTTATTCCCGCCGAGTCGAGCTTGCTTCTTTCAGCTCGCTTCTTTGCATCACATGCCAGCAGATGCGGTCACCATAACTGGTACTAAAGATATTGTCCCCACAGTCGAGAATAGCACCGGAAGGGTGGGATAAGTAGTTTAAATAGTTGGGTCCCGTAGCACATGGGTGGGATAAACCGACGAATCCAAAGCAAGCATGTTTCAAGCCTGGTTTGACAAGTGAAAGCGAGTTCTTTTTCTTAGAAAGGCTGGCAGGGGCCCCTATTCATGGTAGGGACCATGGGAGCTAAAAAGAAACCCGTTTCACGAGATTGAGATGAGGGAGCTAGCACAGCGGGCAAAGCATTGGAGGACGCCCTACTCTATAATGGGCATGGGAGTGACATTGGAAAAGATAAATAGAAAGAGAAAGCGCTTATATTCCTGCTTTAGCTCTCGACGAAGCCTCACACCATTGGTCCCTATCCATAGTGGAGGTACAGTCCAGCAGAAAAGATCTTATGCATATAGTCGAACCTTTCATTGAAGCTGATTTCGCTCTCATGAACTATCCCACCCACCCTCACAACCTATCGCCCTACTCTCCCCCCATGTAGTATAGTAGGGCAATTAGCGTATTGCCGTTTTCTCAAAAAGCGTTAACCGCATCGACGAACTCGCCCTTTAGTACAGTAGGGCAAACACTCAGTCCGAGGTCGTGATTCCATTCCCCCGTTATTCACCCTTTCCATCGCCTTCGGCCTGATTAGATCCTCCGGGGTAAGTGAATCAACCGCGCAGCGTAGAGGCGGGGACTCCCGCTTAGGCAGGTAAGGAGAGCTTATAGGGAAGAAGGCTAGATATTGAAACATTTTGTTCTGTCAGGCGGTGACTTTATAATTGGAAGGGATGAAGTTGGAACCAGGTAAATAGCTTATGAATAAACTTAAGAAATGGGTGCTGCTTCAATGTTTGCTTCAATTGGAACTGAATCCATTGGTACTTTAAAAGGTGCCCAACCGAAGAAGCTTTTGCCTCTGCGACCGGCGGGGACAGAGGAGTCTCAACGGGCGCTCTTAGCGATTGAAATTTTTTACTACCAATCGGATGGGGTTGCTTGTTCTGTCTGCTGTAGATCCCGGCCTCACTTTGGGTGGATAAATGCATTGCAGTACATACTTTTCCACCTCCATCCATATTCTTATAGGGTAGAATAAATAATGATCAAGGGGTTTGAATGAGTCCACAATGACATGTGGCCTCTCCTCAAGCTAGGCGCTCCCTCAATTTATGCCTCTAGACCTTCCATTCCATGAAAATGCGATAATTATCCTAATAATACCCTCTAATGGTGAAGCGCTCCTCCAAAGATGTAGCCAATGCTTCGGGGAATGGAAGATCTACCCCACAACTATGTTATAAAGCCGAGCGCTCCTCAAAAAGGATATGTCTCCAAATGTGTGAAAGTGGCCCTGATTTTATATGTGCCATAGACCACAGGACCATCTGAAACTTTCACCAAACAAACCATCTCAAATGCATGCCATGTAATATTAGAATAACCTCTATGCCTTTTCAGGTGGTAACCGCCCTCCACAGCTCTAACCACCCACTTGGTACATAGTGCTTGGGCTTGAATCTTGGTTAAAAAAATGCTAAAGCCACCAAAATTGATTGGAGAGCAGCAGAGCTCCCAATTCACTCTGTTAAACCCTTTCCCTTTTTCATCTTTTAGAACATTTCCGAGGGCCTTTTCTAAGCATGAATAGGCCGCTTTGGAGGGAACCCAACATGATTAATAGTATACATGAGTTGCGGCCAGGATTTTGGTGCAAATTTGAAATTTGTTGCTAGAACTAAGGGCGTAATGATCCATTTATCTATCTTATTCTCCACTCGCTGCACCACCACTTATCAGAGGTCTCTAGGCGACACCTGGAAGGTAAATGGTATGCCTAGAAATTGGAAAACTTGGCCCGGCTGAATCCACAACCAATTTTTGGAGGCCAACCAGGCCGGCATAGGTCATTGTCTTTTTCTGTAGCATTGCATTTTAGCCCATTGAATGCTCGAACTCGATGCTACACAAACAAAAGGTGTCCAAACACTCCATGGTATGGGCCCAGGAAGTCTGGTCCTCTGAGATTGTCAACGAGTCATCAACAAAATGGCTATTAACCAATTGCCTAGAGTCTGGTTTTGGCAGAGGAGTCCCTCGAATTAAACCGAAACTCACCTTAGAGCCAATTAAGTAAGTAGCCAAGAGCTTCAGCTGCCAACACATAAAGGGTTGGGGCTAAGAGGCATCCCTACCAGATAGACCTAAAAAGCCCAACCTCCTCGGAAGAACATATATTAATAGTAAGACAGGCTTAGGCACCCACAAAAGGTGTTTCAACGTTGTTGATAAAAGATGGACCAAATCCTAGTAGAGCCTGAAGCATCGCTAGAATGAAGGGCCACTCTACTCTGTTGTAGGCCTTCTAAAAATGACTCTTTACAAACAGGGCATTGAGGTCGGACGACCTGGCCCACTCCATGCCCTCCCATATGCAAGAATATTGTAAAGGATATATCTCCCCTGAATGAATCCGGTCTGTTGCTTTAGAAAAATTAAAGTTATCAAACCCAACCCGGTGGAAGAGATTAGGCCTCAAATCCCCAACAACCCTAGGTTCGCTTTAGGACAAACCGCGTCTGATAAGCTTTTTCAAATTCACGGACCAGACCAACGAACGAAGTGGTCATCTATTGCTTTATGGGATGAGGGAGGGTAAACATCTGTAAGAATGAGAATGAGAATGAAATAGAGACAATTGTCTCCTTGTCGTTTGGCAGTCGTTAGCCAAGGAAGAAGTCTTGGTTCGTGAAGATAGAAAGAACCTGGCCTAAAGGAAAGCCAAATAGCTAGAAGAAAAAACAAACAGACAGATGAATCAAATAGGAGGGAGAAGGGAAGGGGGCCCAAAAAGAGAAAACAACGCCCAAGAGTAGAAGGGATCGTTGGGAGAAGGGAAAAGATCCAAGGCATCCTTCCTTCTTTCTGAGGCATCCTTCTTTCTGAGGTTCTCCTAGGTGGTGCAGGTGAGAGAGAGCTAGCTGAGAAGAGGGTTGTTAGCGAGTTAGGCGGTGCAGGGCAGGTTGTGTATCAAGCCGTCAAGTTTGTAAGGCAGGGCAGGTTGTAAGGCAAGACCCCGTATCCCCTCAGGTCATATAGTTTGTTTGCACCACTTGTATTTGCTGGGATGGCCGGTCTTGCTTAGTGAGCGACCGGGAAATTAGAAAGTGAGAACCCGTCCTTGCCCCTTTTTTTGGGGGGGAAATAACTCTTATGTACCTTGCCCTTCATAGGGCAAGACCTATCGAACCTTGGAACTGGCCATTGTTAGAGTGAAAACGCTCGTAAAACTGGTAAATTCTATACTTAAAGGTGGCGTCTCAGCCCACCAGCTAGCGATAGATGCCCATCAGCCCAAGAGCTACCAAGCCAAGTGCATTGCCTTAGATGCCCTGCCTAACCCTTCTAAAAGTGGTAAATTCTCCTCTCTCTGTGAAGGTGGCCTTACGACGAAAGGTTACCCCGAGGGGAAAACACCTTCAGGCCTTATTTCACCCCGAGGAAATGTTTAGACTTTACTAACTGATTGGAACCCAAACAAATACCTACATTACGACCTTAGGATATGCGTCCTTTCTAAGAAATAACAACATGTTTCAAAACGGTCAATCCGGAAAATTCCATCCCTGGCGTAGCGTAGCCTTACAAGTGAATACACCGTGGTTTAATAGGCATGCTCGGGAGAATCAGATTCTATCGCCTACAGGGAAGGCCTTTAGGCTATTTACCCCTCTTCTCCCTATTAGATAAATGGCCGTTTAAGCCACGTAGCTAGCATAGGAAGTATTTATTTACCCGCCTCGTAACCTAACTCGTAACCTGAGCGGTCGTACCCTTAGAGAAAATGCTCTATGAATTATTTACTATAAATAGAGATATAGTAAATATATATTTCCCCGCCTCGTACCCTCAGCGATCGTAACCTGAGAAGTTTATAAGTACTGATCTAGCTTTAGGGGGTTATTACCTGCTTTATCTCTACATCTCTTTGGCTGGCTTAATTATCTGGCTGGTAATAAGGAATTCTCTAAAGAAGGAAAGATCCGGCTTACCCTAAGGGCAAAGGAAATGGCCGGGTGGAAGCAGTAAAGACATAGGCGAGGGTAAAGGCACCTAAGGCAGGAGAGGAAGCAGTAAAAGCAAATCCAAAGACATAGCCAAAAGCAAAGGTAGGAGAGGCAGAGACAAGGAAAGCAAGGGTGATAGTATAGGGAGCATCCCTTATTATTATATACGTATTTTCAGCATTGCGATTTTTATATTGAAGGCTACCAGTTTCTATGCCCCCTAACAAAAGTGATTAAAAAAGGATCTTGAGGGATTACACTATGCTATGCCCGGGGGGTCAAATCGCCATATAGCGCACGCAAATGGCCTTGGAAAAGTCCATCCTTTATGAAGAAACAATAAAGACCGTACCAAGGATAATTCTATCCATGAGAAATCAACATGAAGCATAAAGCCCAGGATGCACTTTGAATAGTATTTTCCCGCCCCAGGGACATCTCCCCTCTAATAACTCATATATCATGAAATAAGAATTCTAGTTCCAGAAGAGAACCACCTCCCTCTCGGAGTTCACATCCACGAACCCTCAAAGAATCCGCATGTGTGCGCATAAATTCATATATAGAGGGATTGCTTTCCCAAGGAAGCCAATCCCGTACCTCAGCCTCGAGTCCTTCATCGAGGGGTACTCCGCGTCAATATATGGATGGGGAGCCGCTGCTTTCTCTGCTTTGCTTATTCCGATCGATAATGCCCCACCACCCGTAAATCAGCGAACTGTCGAGGAAGTTATACTACATCTACAAGACTTCATCGATCTGATATGCAGCAAAAAACCATCGACAGAAGTTCGTTTCCGCCTATGAAGGGGTTTGAGGTAAAGACCAGCCAGCAAGCGTAAGTAAAGGAGGGATTCTGAGCCCAGCAGTACGAGACGAGGGGATTTATTATCAGCCCAGCAAGAGAAGTACGAGGCGAGCAACTGAGGTGAGGTTCCTAACCCTTTCGGGACCAACCTCTCTCTTCCTTAA
>Ga0316215_1000083_pt1 | contig 16301 bp, 5 predicted proteins | sample NRE5metagenome_FD_207796 | JGI IMG/M metagenome (GOLD analysis project Ga0316215, IMG submission 207796) | Spruce roots microbial communities from Maridalen valley, Oslo, Norway - NRE5 | ecosystem: Host-associated > Plants > Roots > Unclassified | place: Norway: Oslo | collected 2017-09-15
GATTACTCTTCCCCGGTACATGCATATCCAATGGACAGCCAATATTACTAAGGGACTACATCGGAACCGTGATTGGCATACCGATCGTGGGATCCCGTCACCGTGTATTACGGTCACCATGCAGCGACACCATCCATATATATATAAGTATACAACCATTTTGATTTCCCCCAGAGATACAGAATGACTGGATGCAGGGGTACAGACAGCCAGCCCGATCAGGCCAGATGATCCTACGACCTGCCATCATGATTCTACAGCAAGCATACGTACTTAATACCCAAAGTATCCACGCTGGATTCATCCGGGTACATGCACGATTCCTAGGTTCCACGCATTCGGGCGGTATCCTGCCCAAGCACTGTAGCATGGATTGATCCAACGAGTGAGGTGCACCCCTAGCTTAACTAATATTTTCTATTCGAGGGAAGGCTAATGGTACAGCGAAGGGAAAGTAGCAAGGCAAACCTAAAGACAATGGCATAGTGGTTTTCTTTTCAGTTTGTTCGTAATACCTACTTGTGTCTCTTGGGGAGGGAGTATAGTCGACCTTATTAAGTAAAGCAAATGGACGGAGCCAGACCAGATCGAAACTGTGTATGGATTAATCAGAGGTGGGATACGAGCAAGAACGAACCCCCTTCTCCGGATGTGGTCTTTATGCCTCCCAACTCATACCTCTGTTCATCTCTCCAACCCGATCAATCCTCTACCTATACTCTAGATATGGGGCATAGTATAATAAATAAGTAGGCGTTTTCTTGCTTGATAAGTCGATACAGTAACCAAGGAACATCGAAGCTAGGCTGTAGAGATTGGGGTTTTTAGGTCTAAGTCTAAGTCGTATTCGGAAGGAATGGGCGGGCTTTACATGAGTAAAGGAATGTTATCAAGGTCTAATCGAGAGTGCTGCTTGCTTGCTCGAGTTACCGATTTCGAACGAGTTAGACTAGTGCTCATTAGAAGGGGTAAGAGCCAGGAGTTTCTCTATCTCTCCTCTTTAGGTACACAGTTGTATCGAGTGAGCACTCAAGCTTTTTAGTTTGTCAAAAGTTTCATCAAAATAGAATAACCCCCCAAACTCGAGTTCTCAAGCATCCCGACTCCATACCCCATTTGGAATAAATCACAAAACGGAGCAGCAGTCTTGAACGATTATTAATAGGAGTATATCTAGCTATTTTGAAAACTCATAGAGGGCAGGCAAGTATCACGACACGAGCAGGGTTTTAGTTTATTCAAAATAGAATAACCCTCCATACTGAGCGTGAAGGGGTGTGTTCATATTGAAGTGATCCTGAGCAGAAGTTCTACTTTATAAGTCTAAGTCTAGTACCTTGATCAACTTTTTGATTGATCATCAAAGGGGAAGGAAGGGTAGTTTACATAGATTGTGTAGGAGATTCGAGATATCACCACACCTATTTACAGCATTCTAGTAGTAAGCGCTTTTCGAGCCCACCTTTAGAGGTCAATCTATCTAGGTTCCGTCCTCACAATCCTCTATCTAACGAAAACTTTTATTAACCACTATTTATTATTCCCACCCGGTTAAGAATCCCTTCTAACTCCTCGATCTAAGAAGCTTGATCACTCGAGTGAGCACTCATGATCTGAGATCTTTGTTCATCAGCTTCTAAAGAAAAGGGAAAGCAATAGCGGGTTGTCGAGCAAGCAATTTGTTCTCAATTATTATTCGAAATAACCCCAAACCTCCGACCCAAGGACAGAGATATTTTCATAGACGGCCTGGGAACGATAAGACCCCTCTTCATAGCATGCTGGCAACTACTTCATGTTACTTTTAGGAACCCCATTATATTAATTGATTAGACCGCCTGGAAACGAGAATAAGACCCCTCTTCATAGTTCGCTAAGAACCTCATAACCAGAAAGCTCTCTCAGGACAGAAACAGCAGTAGCTAAGAAATAAGAAAAAGAGTCTAAAATGATGGAAGAATTGGCCACCCCTGTCCCTTGGCCTATTGAACAAAACCAACCCTACAGGAGCTAATAACTCAAGAGAAGCAAATGGTCGAGCAAGCAATAAATACCAATTTCATTTCGAAAAACGATTTCAAGTGTTGCTTATCTTGTCGCTCTTTCCTTCCTTTCCTACCTTGGTGTCGCTTTCTCATTTCTTTCACCTTGAAACTTTACTTTATCTCTTCGCGGCCCACCTAACTAATTTATTACATGCTCATAAGTAATATGATTTAATAAGCATGGCGGACCTATTTGAAGAATTCCAGGCCCTATAGGGTAGGGTTCATACTTCACTTCGTTCCTTCGAGCCAGTTTATACAAAGGTGCTATTTCATTTCAATGTCTGTTTCGGATATTCCCGTCTCATATTAAGTCTCATTCGATTTAGACAAAGAGATGCTATTGATGTGATATATTGGTATGGTATTTGGTACACATTCCGTAAATTAGCCGCCAAGCGAATGAGTCGACTGCGCCAATGGATTCTAAGTGCTCTGAGTGGGCCCTGGAATATCCTTCCTAGATTTCATAAACAAAGATCGGATCAATGACGATCCAGCTAACGGAGAAGTAGTAGGCTGGCACATGATGTGCAGCATGGTACTAAAATCCGAAATACTGTGGAACAGGAGTTAGACCCTCCTGATACCGGGCAGCTTATTTAGTTAGCAAATTTGGTAGCGATACAAATCTCTGAATAACTGGCTCTACGGGTAACCGTAGACGTTGGGGTAAGCCTTTGCTCTCTTTGAAGGTTTTTTTAGGGAGGGAAAGATTGAGTTGGGGAGGTAAAGTTTATTTGGTTACCTTTTTTTTATTAGAGTATAACTTGAAAGTGCTTTCCTAGGCACAGGCAAATGATATCAATGTAGGAGCAAGAGCAGCCCCAGACGTTGAGACAGTTCCAGTAAAGCCAGAGAGAGAGGAGGCACCCTGAACGATATTAGGTTTATCTCAAGCCACGGGAATCTCAAGCTCAGAAGTAAGGGCAGGAGAAGTAGCTTTCAGTCAAGAGAATCTCTGTCTTATACCCTTACCTTAGCCAAAGTAAGGGCTGTAGAAGTAGGCTTTCAGTTAAAAAGAGAGAAAGTAAGCACTCGGCTCCCCTCCCTCAGCACTTTCAAGCTCAAGATTCCCACCTTCACTCCGGACTTATCTCCAGATCTTCTTTGGGTACAACCTTAAGAGCCTTGTAAGTACTTCCTTCAATAAAGAAAGCTCTTCAGTGACAGCTTGAACCCCACAGCTCTTCAGGGATAGTGGTTACCAGTACTTCCTTCCATAAAGAACTCAAAAATGCCTTGCCCTTCCCCTTTCCTTAAAGAAAGAAAGATGGTTATTACACCTTACCCTTGAGGGATATTGAGGGATATAGGTATAGCGTAAGCCCTTAAGACCCTAGCCTCCAAGAAAGAAATAAGGTAAGAGTACGAGTTCTTCAGTCAAGAAAGACAGTACTTAAAGAATACCCAACCTCTTTAGGGTTAGCATCTATAAGGATGTTTGATCCTCTGTACCTGACAGTAAAGAAAGAATCTGTCAGAATACCCTACCCTTGTAGGGCTTGTATCTGTAAGGATGTCTGATCCTCTGTACCTTACTGTCAATAAAGACTTTCAGCTTCATAACACATCTACAAAACAGCAGGTCCAGTATACTAACTTAAGATAGACAGAAAGCTCCAGTTCCCCTTAATATAAAGATGGATGGGGCATTGAACCTTGGTATGTAACACTGACGTAGTGTATTAACCACCTGCTGAAATGAGTACTGGCAGCATGGAGTACCAAGAATGCATGGACACAACCCCGTTGAGACTCCTTACTTTCCTAATTCATTTTCTTCAGACTGGTGAGTGAGAAGCCCCTTCAAGGCTGTTTCCGTGCATTCTATCACCACTTTAGACACATGTTAGTAATATGTCATTTCCTATCCTTTGTTCAAATGGCTATTGAAACGGTTTTGAAAGATTGGGTATATTCGCTTCTTAAACCCAATCCTTATGACTTGAGGACTTGATTTGTTACGTTCTCCTCGAACCCAACCCTTATGACTTGATTGGTTACGTTTTCCTCGACCCAAATCTTATGACTTTAACTTGAAGAGAGCGGAGCTGATCTCATTCCCCCTAGGATGGACGGGGTAATTCGTCCAAGAGGATTCACCAATAAAAGAGGAGCTATTGAGGGTAGTAGTATTTGACCTCTCTCTAACTTGATATTGAACTTGGTCTTGAAATTGGCTCTATCTACTCGCTGTGAGAAAGCAACCAACTTTCTTTATTAAGCCAGGTCATTAGTTTGGAATTCTCTTTATTGGTACTTCATGGTAGCAAGGGAGGATGGTTTCCGTAATACTTTTATTTATTTATCGAGAAGTAAGAGCGTGAGTCACAGGCTATATACACGCAAGTAGAATGTAAGTAGTGAGAGAACGCGCTACAAAGGCAATTGAGACAGTTTTCGACATTCGCCTTAAGCTCCCCTTTTTAAGTCTTCCTTTACTTAAGTTATCTTCTGCGAGTAAGTATTTGTGGGCGGTAAGGCGTTTGGAATGAAGACTAACCGTCAGATGGATGGGGGGGCTCGACAAAGCCTGATCGATTCGCCTCGCAGGTTTCAAGTCATTTTGTACTTCCACCAATTTTATTTTAAGTGATCGTGTTTCAAGTGATTGTGTTGTTATTATGTACAAAATCACACCAATCCTAATTCACCTATAATAATTTGAGTGAATGACGTGTACCTTCATAAATCTCCTTCATAGGATTTATAGTAGAGGGTGGAAGATCTATAGCACTAATTGCTTAATTGACTTGTTTCGTGATCGTTTCAATATAAACCTATAAGAATTATAAACTGGACTGACTGTAAGGCAGAATCCTAAGGCAGACTCGGGTAAGGAAGAATCATGTGAGACAGGTTTCGTTGAGGTAGATTCAGGGTGGGCTCAGGTCAGGCAGACTCTGATAAGGCAGGAACCTAAGGCAGGCAGACTAAGGTAAGGCAGGTTCAGGCGAGAGGCAGACTCGGGTGGGGACACTGGAATAGAAATATATTTCTATTTGAATGACCACTAGTATTGATAGTATTTATTGAGCCATATTTTCATAAAAGTGAATAGAACAGCTTTCATGTTCTTCAAGTAAAGATTGAAAGGTCATAAACGGTTTAAGATAAGGACTAATCGCACCATCTATGTTTTATTTTGTAGGTAATAAGATCAGGACCCTGTGGTGCACCTACCTTTTTTGCAAGTGAAATGCGGGGTCTCATTTCCGTCCACCCATCCGGACCTAGGGTGGGGGGAGGAACAGAAAAAGGTGATAAATCATAGGGTCAAACCTTAGAGAGGTTACATTCTTAGAGAGGTTACATTAAGGTAAGCAGGGGAATAAGGAGCGCGGTAAAAAGAGGGGAAGGACCTTTGGAGACCTAAGGAAGGAAAGACATTCGTTGTAGAGTAGGGCAGGAGATGTCTACTAGACTCGGTTGAAAGTCAAAGTAGTATAGACTCTAAATATAGTGTGGCAGGAGGAGACTTACCTGTGCTTATTTCGCCCGGGGGGAGGGGATACCTACGCCTGACACCTGGGAGGGAAGACTAAACAAGGAAGAAATAGGCGCGAAATCCACACAACACACCCCCTTCCAAACCCACCTTCATCCAGATCCACCCTCCATTCTCCCCCCCATCCGTTTATCCTCATTTTGAACCAGAATTATTCTATTCCCCTTCCCACCCAAAGAGGAGCACCATACCCCCCCCTTGGACACGAAGAGAAATAATCAGAATATAGGCAGGCCCTTATGCTCTCCCGCTCTATGCTCCCCCCTCTGGCTTTGGCTACAACTATTGCAACGATAACCATCCATGTCGATTTGGATCCGATTGGCCCAATGGCGGGCGATCGGCTACGATTCGTCTCAGGCATGGCGATTCGCTACGATGACTCTGACAACGACAGTTAGGATGACTCTTACAACGACAGTTAGATCGATTCTAACTCCGAACGTCGTTCATCCCGACCGGATCCGGCATGTTCAGGCAATTTCGGAGTCATCTGGCATGTATCGGCAATATTTCGGTTATCAGCAATGTTCCACCTTCGCGAGACTCAACGATTTGATGATGCTTCAGTCAATGTTTCAGTCAACATCGTGACCTTCAATGGTGTCGTCGATGCTTTCGATGCTGGTGATGGTTCGGCTTCGGATCCTCCTTCAGAAGGCTACAAGCCGCGCTTCCCACGCCTATGGCACAAAGTGGTCAGCGGCCTCCAAGCGTATGACGCTTTTGGCTTAAGTTATTTGTCCTTACTCGCTTATTATAACAAGGTTATCACCAATACCCTAGGCCTCCTTCCTCCGGGTGCCAGAGAGATAGAAAGAAGATCTGTCTCGCCCTCGCGCTTTCAACCTAGGCGATAGAATGACACAACTCCAGCGTCTATCGAATGACTCCACCGATCGAATGATGGAGAACATGCTCATTCATAAAGATGCTTTCTTATCCACCTTTTATAAGAAAGATAGCGTAATTACATATATAATTAGAGATATCTCTTTGTATACGATATTATTCAATGAAATCAAAGTCAATTCGATCAATTAGCGGTAGCAAAGTCGAATTGAAGAGAAGTAGGCGACATACCCAATCTTTATTAGGCATAAACCTATTAGTAAGTGTAATAAAGTAAATGACTATCAGTAAAATGAATCTACCAGAAACTTGGCATTTGATCATTTGTCCTCAAATTCATTCGTGGGGAATTACCACGAGTTAATTTATCCAGGATAGTACGTAGCTGTACCTTCTAGTATGATTCCCCGATTAAGGTAATGCCCTTTCAGTCCAGTTAATCCAGCTATGAAGGGTGACACAAGATGGTGAGGTGCGGCTTCGCCTTCGCAGTTTAGAGGCATTTCTATAGGGGAATAGCTTTATAAAAACTCCTAATTACTGCGATGGGAATGGGGCAGTTCAGAAGCAGTTAGGAAGAGGAGATACGAAGGCGTTAAGAAGGGGGATAGCACCCGGCGTTAAGCAGAGTGTAAGTGCCTTTACTGCGAGGTTGGCCCAGTCACCATCTATTTCCCTCCTTTAGTTAAGCGGGTTTCACATGCCGAATCAAGACGTACCGGCTACTACGTGGGGTAATCGATCACACTCCATGTAGGCGAACACATTGAACCAAGACCTTTGGCTAACACCCCGATTACTTTTTGCACTCACCTCACTAGGCGAACCCACCGAATCAATCTGCTAAGCTACCATTTGGGTTATGCAAGAACACACCAAGTAGGTGAATACACCGAATCTAGACCTTTGGCCAACATCCCGGTAGTTTTATAACTAATCTTATTGGGGATACCGATACCAAACTTGCGGGTTAGGTCGGCTTCCTCGTTCTCCCTTGTCAGACGAGCAATTATTCCTCTTGATTTGGTTAGGCAAGTGGGGACAGCTCCCGCAGGGGCGAGTCACCCGAGGAGGGGATTGGTCGTTGAGCGAAGCGAGCCCTCTTAGAGTGATTAGTCTTTCCTTTCTTCTGAAGCGAGGTTCTACCTTTAGCTGCCCAGTTCCCTCCTTGAATTAGGTAGGCGTCTTCTCGAACTTCTTACCAAATCCAGACTTGCGGGTTAGATCGGCTTTCCCTTTCTTTCCGTAATTGAAGAGGGGAGAGAACCACCCGGCGTTAATAAGAGTACAGGTTCCTTTACTGCGAAATTCACGCAGTAACCAACTCTATCCTTCTATTAGCTGAGTCGGCTTAATACACCGGAACAATACCCCGACTGCCTACACCCGGGTAGTCGGGAACATACTATATAGGAAAATATAATGGAACAAGACCGTTGGACAACACCCGGATTCCTCCTTGCACTCGGAATTACCTAAAGATCTTCCTATTTTATAATTAACAAGTTTATACCTCATGCCAATAGAATAACCCTGATCATATGCCATGTTGATGGAGCAGTTATAAGGCAGTTATCTAGGGATATTGGAGTGGGAAGATCCAGATTCCTGCTATGATGATGGGACCTGTTATAAAGCAGTTATCTAGGGGATATGGGTGTGGGAAGGCGAGGTTAGGATGGTTATACCTTTACTGCGAGGTTATAACGTTCACCAGCTATTCCCTTCTGTTAGCTAGGTCGGCTTTCACATACTGAGAGATTACCTCTGGGCTAGTATTATTTCCGAGATACTAAGTCATTTTACTGAGCGGTAACGAGTCGCTAACGCGACGAGCCTTTGGTTTCTTTTTTTTACCAGTTGTTTACTTACCGCTGTTTATACCCAGTTGTGAGGCCAGTTGGAAACTCACAAAGAATAGAACAAACTATGGCCTACGGGTTATGCCGGTCTCCTCATGCATAAGTTCAAAGAGAAAATAGAAGAATAAGTATGCGAGTGCTGGGTTGCCCCCAAGGGTTCCCCAGTACGTATCTTGTAGCCTGCCTTTAGTTGCCCGCTACGACTTCCTCTAGCTTGCGGGGACATGGAAGCCAGCCAGCAAAGCAAGCTAACTCGAACAAACAACTACAACGACTCCAAGGCCAATAGCTATTATAGAATATCATATACAAGACCGAACTATGATATACAAGCACCTCTTGGGAAGTTATGCAGGAGACCAAATTCGTCCAATAAACATATCCAATCGGCCAGCTATAACGGATGCATAAGGTCAAGCCTGCAATATGACTTACGGGCTCTGCCGGTTTCTTCATGTTAGGTTGGGAATCGCGGGTTAGGTTGGGAAGGCGATACGATATAGAGGGGAAGGCCATAGGGTTACTGAAACTTTCCATTTTCCCATTTTGCCTATCTTTAAACTCCTTGATTCAGGAGGTCAGTCTGAGAATTACTCCCTTCTTTAGAAGGTAAGTCCTCTCTTGACTCCCTGCTCGATGAGGTAAAGCCTTCTAACGACTCATTGATCAGTGAGGTCAGAATTAGAATGACTCATTGATTGATGAGGTCAGAATTGGTTGAAATGGAGGAAATAACCCCCAATTCCTGCTATTGGGATGGGGTAGTTCTAGCCACTAGCTAGGGGAAATGGCGTTACGAAGGAGGGAGAGGAAGCCAGATTGAATCTTCCGTAGCGGGATTGGAGGGAGACACCATACTCCAAAATGAGGTTCTTGCCTTCCCCCAAAGTGAGGTTCTTGCCTTATGACTTGCCTTCCACGGAGGAGCGTTCTTGCCTTACTCCAACGTTCGTTCTTGCCTTATGACTTGCCTAGAGCAGGTATATTCCCTTCTAAAATCCGTTCTATTCCCTAAGTAAATACTATATATGATCCATCAAACCATGTATACTTTTTTTAAAAAACCATAAACTCATATATAATCCTAGTACGAACGCGAATCAACAGTTTCACCAACTCGAGATAGGAAAGGAGGATCTATCTCCGGGGCTATCGGTTGTCACAGATCGCCGAGGCCATTAATGCCATCTACCAGCTTGTCTAATTTAGGAAGAAAGGATGACCATGATGCATGTCTTCCCAAGGGCGTTCTTAATCTGTCATGACCTCTAAGATAGCCTCATCAGAAGGCAAGACTGTATCTAAAAAGTCATTGGAGCTGGGATGGTTGGTGGCCCAACTAGGTGAAGTAAAATGATCGTACTCCACCGGGAGGTGTCTCTTTTTATCAGGGTCTGTGGAGGCCATTTGAATGGCTCGATAAGCAATCTCAACCACAGACGGAGGCATGTTCATTCCAATATACCCAACTGAAACTGTAGGAATCAAGGGGTCAGGCAACATCCATGGATTGTTGTCAACATGATAGCTTTTAGAATGGACTGATTGCATAGGTACGGTGCCCCCAGTTATGGGCATCATTAAGGAAGGCACTGATGAAACAGTGGTGGTTGAGGAGATTACATAGACAGGGTAGGTAGCTATGTAGCAAACCGGCAGAGGAAGGGAAAAAGTTCCCATGAGTGAGGAATCTTTGAACATTACCGCGCAATCATTATCAAATTTGACTGTCGAATCACCTATAAACGGGACATTCGAAGTAGTGTTGGGAATAGAGTCAGGTGTGCAATAAGCCAACTGGTCAATGTTGACGATCATTCCTTGATGAGGAAAGCGAATCACATCGTTGAGCTACCCTGCCTACACCCACTTTGATCAGGAAAGGAGCTCAGGCTATGGGTGACTAGGAAAAGAAGTGACTCGTAGCTCGGGAAATGCCGAGTTTAGTAAGGAAGCTAACCGGCGGAATGGAAAGCAGCAGATCTTCCAGTTTGATAGTCAATATACGAGCCAAATCCAGTTATTGTTGATCCACCCGCCATAAGATCGAGTTTGAGTTTTCAATCCATACCCAGTTGATCGAGTGAAAGCACCAGCGCTTCGTCCAACACCCCTGTAAATTCGAGATGGAGATTGAGACCTCGCATTGAAGGTCTAAGTGGAGATGGGGAGGCATCGATCCTTCCCTTCTTCTCTTTCCTTTTCCCCATTAGAGGTTGCTTTTTTTGTTGGTTGTCTTTGCTCCTCCTGCTGCCTACGCTGCTGCCACCTACGCCCTTGCCTATGCCTGAGCGGGTTTATCTGGTGCTGAACCTAGTGCTACCTTTGCCTTCGCCGCTGCTTAAACTTAAACTGAATCAATTGGCTCCGCTGGTGCTTCTGGGTTCCAATTTGGCTTTTGCTTAGGTGAATGAGGTAAAATGCAATTGGTGTAACCTCCTTTCCTGCTGTCGTAGCCTCCGCTTTATTTTCACCCTGTAGGGGATCTCTAGCTTATTTCTCTCCTGCTCCTGCCCTCACCTCTGCTCCTTGGATCCCTAGTACGGTAGCGGCTTCTTCTTGTCTCCTCATTTTGCTTTTATATATGGGTTGGACTGGCTAGTCACGATTGTGGGTTGTACTATGAGGTATCTCATGCGTACGCAAGCGGGGTTTGAATGGCAAGATCATAGTTCGAGTGTGAAATAAAGAGTACATCGGGCGGGGTACCTTATGCTTTGATTGATGATCGAATTGATTGCTAGGGCATCTTTTCCATCTCACTCTTTGGAACGGGGCATAGATATCTTTATGATGTGCTTTGACCTAACAGCAATACACTGGGAACGCATATCCGCTAACTGGAGGACTGAACCGAGGTGGGCGGCTTCTCTTGGCTGCGCTAAGTAATAGCCTTTCGACGAAGAATCGGGAACTAAAAGGTTATAATATGTAAGGTTTTTAAATTAGGATGCGTAAGCAGGCTCGACCATAAGGGAGAGGTTATTTCAACTACCGCAACATATATAAATAAATATGGCATTTCCCTCGGGGATTGGGGTGGGTGGGTAATAGTGGTCGAGTGTGCTTACGCATCCTCGGGAAAGGTCCCAAAAAACGACTCTAATTGACCCCAATTTCACGTCAAAACAGGTCAAACTACTATAATTTCCCCGAATTGAACGGAAAAAAGGAATATTCCGGATTCAACCCACCGCATCATATATAATGATATTCATCGAAATTGGTAACAAAAGAAACCGATCTCTCTTCATCTCAGGCTCTCTTCATCTCAGGTCAGATTTCATCATCCGTGAGTATGACTATGACATCGAATCCGAATCGATCATGCCCGTAATTACATATATAATATATGCATTCACGCTCTCTCGATCGAATAATGAATTCGATACCGTCATTACATATTGTTAAAGCATGGCCTACAAATTCTTTTTGGAAACCATTTTCTATGGCTTGCTTTATTACCGGCTTTCAATACGTGTAGCCTTACTGGGGGGGCGGGGTTCACTAACTCTGGTTTACTTTGTTTTCATAAGGGAAGGAGGGCTGGTCTTATCGCAGCATGAAGACGGGCGATTCTAGTCGTTCAAACCAATGGCTAGGAGATGGCTGGAGCTGGCTGAAGTCTCCCGGATGTTTTCGCTCCCAAACTTTTAGTAGGATCCAATCGATATCCCTGCTAGTGGATCGGCGGGCAGCGCCTTCACCATGCAATGGGTTTCAAGCAAACAAACGTTACCAGGCTAGCGGATCGGCAGCTCATCAACAGCGCCTTCACCATACCGTGGGTTAACAGACGGCACCGGGCGGGAAGGGAAGGAAAGCAGAGCTAAGCCTTCCTGCCTTTCCCAATCCTTTATACATCTTTACCATTCAGAAGTGAGCATCGTCTTATTAACAGTTTGTTTGTATCGAGAGGGAATACAGATCGAATCAACCTCTAATGAACAAGCTACAACAACCTAACATCTAACCATATCAAACCAAGCTATAACTAACTTATCCCCTTACTCGAACTCACTAATGTATCTCGAACGAACTAACCTATTCCTAACTATCTCTCGAACCATCAGAACAACGAAGGGTGCATTGTACTATAACAGATATGGTATCTAATCCTCCTAATCCACCAATATCGAACAACGAATCAACTATATCCTCTTCATCTACTTCTTACCAACTTACCACAGAAACAACCAACAACCATATCTCGTATCATAACAGTTCATGGTATAACTAACTAATCAACGATCACAGCACACTACTGTCACTCCTTCCCAAGGACTAAAAGCAGTGTCAACCAATCTAACCAATCTATACTTATATACTTATATACTTATATCTATGAAGGGAAGCTTATGGCTGACGGACCGATAGACTCAGTTATACTGGCATATGGCAAGCTTACTAGCAATAGAAGCAACCCATGAAGCGAGGGGTATACACAAACGATGGGGGTGGAATGGTTGTTAGAGAAAGGGACCTATTATTGGACAGATGGATGATTGGTGAAACTAGCTAGATAGATTGGTTGGATCAGAAGCAAGCAACAGGACAGCCCGATTCGAGACGCTAACCCACTACACTATGTGGGTTAGGGATCTCTCCTCGGATACACTCGTACCATAAGCTACTTACTACACCTATACCATATTCTATTCACAGGCTAGCTACTACCATCATTCATCCAACAAGCTAACCTATCGAGGATTCCCCCCTAAAAACCCCCGGAGTGCAGTGGCACCAAGAGCAAGCCCAGGCAACTAGATCTGGAAGGGAAGCAGAGGTATGTAAAGAGGGGCTTATTAGGGGGAGAGAATAAACAGGAAGCCATAAGATACTTGAATACTATTATATATATATATGGTGAGTCATCACTTTACCTATCAACAATAGGCGTCAGGTATGCAGTATCTTGACCTTCGACTTAACTTAAACTAGGCTTCTTACGGCGTACTTAAACAAAAACCTACCATCCCTAAGACATCGATACAAATACACTCTAGCTTAAGGAGAACCAATACACCATGTAGGTGTATCTTATGCACTCTCCTACTTACTCCTTCTTACTTAGCTCACTCCGAACACTAAGGAATAGACTATGTATCCTATTATAAGCGCACTCCTTACTATATAATATAAAACTATATTAGAGAGCTAAAGAATATATTCTTCTATGGTATATAAAGAAGATAGAACTCTATCAGGAAAGGATAAAGAAGCTACTCATTACTCACTATTATCAACTAATAACATAAGGAACAAATATATAATAAACTAAGGAACTAGAAGTGATGAATCATAAACTACCCCTAAAAAGAATAGGACTTCAACCATAGCTATAGTACAGAACCCTTGGAACCCACCTTAACGACAACTTTCCTTAGTACTCGAACCAATAAACCTAGCCTTACTAATACATCGATTTATAAACAACACTTACCAGAAGCCAAAGACTAGGCTTTGTATCCTCTTAACTATACCATTCTTCTTCTTAGCCAATTCCTTGATATAACTTAGTATAGAAGGAAGATAGAACTGGAAGATACTGATTGTATCAATCCTGATGAACTTATTATACCATACTTATAATATCTTGAATATACTATATTATGATGTATTATTATGTATATATATACTATATTATTATGTATTATCCTAGCTATTAGGAAAAACGACTAATACTTGTATTATAATGAACTTAGGATCTATTCAACTATATACTGAGCTGATACTGAACTATCACTCTCCTATACTATAGGAACAATAGATAGCAAGGGGTAAGGTACGAACCTCCCCAACTCAACAACTACAGAAAGGAATGCTCAATCTTTCCTCATACAATGAAACAATCAACTCAGCTACCGTACCTTAACCCAAAGCTACAAAAAGCCTTATATCGGGGTTTACACGAATAAACTTACCCTTACTTCACTTTTACTTTCATTATACTATTATCTCTTAGCCATCTTAGACTTCACTCATACTCTCTGAGACTAGCTAAGGAACAATAAGATAGGAAGAGATAGGAAAGGCTGAACTAATACTCTAACTAACCTTAGCTCATACTCAACTTAGATAACTCTCACTCAACTCAACTCTTATCGCTACACTTAATAACTTATCTTCGATTGCGTAATTACGTAGAATAAGCATTTGAGTCAAATTGGGAACAAGTAGAATAATAATAAGGAAGAAAGAAAGCAAGCATGTTGTCCAAGCAAACCTATATCCTACTGACTCTCTGAAACCTCCTCTACGCTAGCTGGGCTGGTCAACCTACGCTAGCTGGGCTGGTACTATCTCCTAAGCTCACTGAACCATGGCTTGGCTAACTCACTGACCTGTACGATTAACCTGTTCACCTAAGGCTGGGATCACCAACCCTGGAAGATAAGATTGATTTATTTACCTGTCTCACCTCCAGCAAGTATCACCTCCTAACCCTGGGAAGATATGAGTGGCTGGAAGCTGGAAGAGTTGCAGGCTGGTCCTCCCTACTGACTAATAGTTATTGGGCTTATGAGCCTACCTCTCTATCGAAATAGCTATCCGAATATAGGTCTTCGACCCTGGAAGCAACTATCGGAAACTAATTAAAACATCTAAGCAATCTAACCTGCCTACTTATACTTATTCACTGAACCATGAGTCCCTCCCTATCGGTCGGAGGGAATAAGAACTTCAAGGTGAAGTACCCTTTTTTCATAATCTAAGTCAAGGTGATATCCCTTCAAGGAATAAGAACTTCTAGGTGATATATCCCTTCAAGGAATAAGAACTTACAGGTTAATAGCTATCCAAGGAATAAGAAACATTCTAAGGTAGGCATCCTCAGAAAAGATAAGATAAGAACTATAGGCTGGTAATCATACCTACCCACAAGCAATCTCACAAGCAATAGATCTATCCCTCGCTCAAGCTATCGGGAAAGAATATTGATGGTGTCCCTGCCTACTTCTCCATCATAATACCCCCAGGCAGGGTTTTCGAAAACAAGATAAGCAGCATGAGTTCTTCGCCAAAAGGGTTGTTTCTATGGAGTTATGTCACTTACTATTTTCCTTGGCCTTATGCACTTATCGGAAGATCATTGAACCATTGAAGCTAAGCCATCAAACCTGTGCGAACAAGGAAATATAATATATATACAAATATGCAATTCGAATCTCCGAAGGGCGAGACTTCTCTTATTTATATATGAATTTGTATCCCCTAGAGAATATAGAAGGCTATAGCTGATCCTCCTCCTTCGTATAGGTGCGAAGAATGCATCGTATAATAAGAGCAAGTGCGCTTTTCCCGTATGAATCGAGACTGAATCGATGGGAAAAATCGATTCGGAACATATGCTATGCCTCTTCTCCGAATTCCAAAGCCAGCCCCTCCTTATTCATCGGAGGCGTGGCGGATGCGGGCATAAAAAGCTGGGTTTATCCCATCTCATCCGGCGATCAAAAGACGTTGGAGTTGGGTTTGCTCCTCCCCCAGCTAGCTTCTCTGAACTAGCTAGGTGGATGTGATAAAAGGGTTCAACTCTCGAAAATCTTTCATTTATTTCCGGCTCCGAGTCGGGTTTACAAAACACATGCTCTAACATCCCCCCTTAGGCATTACTGAGGAGCATAGAAAGCATGGTATTATCCATTATCCTCCCTGTAAACTTATCGGATCCCGAGCACGGATAGCTCGGTAAATCTGGCTTTTTACAGGGGCTTGGTGAATAAATCTGCTATCTCGTCCTTGATCCAACAAAACTCCAGTGACAAAGTACTCTCTTGAATCAGTTGCCTGCCTTATGCAGTGATAATGAACTCACCTTTTTCCTTATCTCTGGGTTAAAGCTTTGTTCGGTTGTGCGTAACTGGATTGTGTACAGGACTTATTGTACTATGATTATCACAGTAGATGGTCGTAAGCAAAGTCTGTGGAAATCCTAGTTTCTCTATTTCCCCTTATATAATTATTTGCTTCAGTGGAGGCATTAAGAGATCCATAGTATTCAGCTTCAGTGGTTGATAGTGCTACCAC